>ERZ1026780.272-NODE-272-length-44022-cov-12.557418_pt1 | contig 44022 bp, 40 predicted proteins | sample MGYA00380126_ERZ1026780 | MGnify/ENA primary metagenome ERZ1026780 (study PRJEB33269, sample SAMEA4719762) | human gut metagenome | biome: human-associated habitat; feature: organic feature; material: feces | place: Cameroon | collected 2013-10 ... | reverse complement strand
CGCTTGTTCTGAAAGAAATTTTTCTTCTGGAAATTTATAATCTTCACATATAACTGAATCTGGCAGGATTTCTTTTAGGTCTTGAGTTTTATCCAGTTTTGAAGTCCATGCTGTTATAAAAATATCAGCATTTTCCTTTTCAGCTTTTGACCTGCCGTCCTTTACATAAGAAACACAGTCTCCAAGACTGTTGATTACAATTTTTTTGCCTTTTAATTCTATAGCAGTAATAAAATCACAATAATCCGCACCCTTAGGTTCGTAAAAAAGAACTTTTCCATGTTCGCCTTTTATAGTTGTTTGAAATATATTTCTTATGGCATTTGTTTTGCCAGAATTTTCTTTACCTTTTATAACAAAGATTTTCATTTTGGATTTTCCTTTTTATATTTGTTTTGAATTAATTAGTTTTTATTTTGGGATTATACCGAAAAATTATTCAGTTACGGTGCGTACTACACGGAAACCTACCCTACCACCCTCATTGTCTACAACTGGAAAATATACATAAGCTCTGTAATTAACTAAACACTTGTCGACTTTTTCATCATAGTTTCCACCACGCAAAACACGAGATTCAGGAGATTTAGGAATGCCATAAATAGGTTGGTAACTAATATTTTCCACACCCTTAAATGTAAAATCATCCTGATAGAAATCCCAACACAACTCACTAACATTGCCACTCATATCATATAGTCCATATCCATTTGGACTTTTTGTTTTTACTATTCTTATATAGCAATTACCATCAACTTTACTATTATCTGAGTACCAACCAACATCATTTATTTTATCACTTCCAGAATATTCATAGGCTTGCCCACCACGAGCAAGATATTCCCATTCAACATCTGTTGGAAGACGGTAGCCGTCTGCATTAGAGACGCATACACATTTATTCCATAATTTATAATTAGTAGAACCAGAATTATATTTACTAGTTGGAATCTCTCCCCATTTATCAGGGTCTGTAGAATTGTTAATTGTATAGCAAGGGTTAAGATCTTCTTTTATTGACAACGTATTACAGAAAAGAATTGCCTCAAACCAACCAACATTGTTTGCAGGTGCATCAAAAAATTTATCATCATCTTTAGATAATTTATTTCCATCTGCATCTATGACATAACCATAGAAACTTTTTGAATCTCCCATAACTTTCCTATATTCATTTCTAGTTATTTCATGATCAATTACATACAAATCTGAAATTATACCCTTTCGATTTTTTGTAAATACTTTTGATTCTGGAATCCATGTTTCTGTTCCTAAAATTTCTTTACCCTTAACTCTTACAAGTGCTCCTAAAATATTTGAAGTACTCCTTTTATCTTCATAATTACAAATTGAACAAGTTCTATATTTTTCCCCACATGAAGTTTCTGTTGCTACTTTCGTTACTATCCATTCACCAAATGAATGTTCAGCCAGACAACTTACTTCTATTGTATGCTCACAAGTTGCTATATGCCAGTGATTTATAGCATTATTTGCCCAATCTTCCGAAAAATCATGAGTATGCTCCAATGATGGAATAATAAATGATTCGACATATTTACAAACTGAACAAGTTCTTTCTTTTTGTCCGTTGGATGTTTCAGTTGGGTTTGTTATTGTAGTCCAGTCACCAAATATATGAGCAGCTTTATCAGATATTTCTGTTTTGTGCTCACAGGTTGCCACATGCCAGTGGGCTATCGCATCGCTTGTCCATTTTTCTGAAAATGTATGTGTATGTTCCAGTTTTAGAATAATATCTTTTTCCACATATTTACAAACTGAGCAAGTTCGTTCCTTTTCACCTTCTTCACTTTCTGTTGCTTGTTTCGTAATCTTCCATTCAGCGAATGTATGTTCCGCTTTGTCAGATATTTCTGTCTTATGCTCGCAAGTTGCCGCGTGCCAGTGGGCTATCGCATCGCTTGTCCATTTTTCTGAAAATATATGTGTATGTTCCAGTTTTGGAATAATATCTTTTTCCGCATACTTACAGACTGAGCAAGTCCGTTCTTTTTCACCTTCTTCGGTTTCTGTCGCTTCTTTTGTTACAATCCATTCACCAAATGTATGTACATGTTCCAATTTTGCAATAGTTTCTTTTTCCACATACTTACAAACCGAGCAAGTCCGTTTTTTTTCACCGCCTTGTTTCTCTGACGCTTCTTTCGTAACTTTCCATTCTCAAAATGTATGTGCCGCTATGCCAGATATTTCTGTTTTGTGTTCACAAGTTGCCGCGTGCCAGTGGGCTATCGCATCGCTTGTCCACTCTTTTGAAAATGTATGCTCGTGTTTTTCTGATTCAACTTCACATCCTGTAATTCCAACTACAAATGCAAATGCAGCCAAAAACATTACAATTTTTGAATTTTTCATCTTCGTCTCCTAATTTTCATGCCTTTTCCCAATAGCAGTCAAAAAAATAATTGATATTATCAACCAGGTCTTTGTTCGAATAATTTCTTGCGGCTGGATGAGGAGCGGAACAAATCAAAAGATTTTCAAGGCGTTTTGGCTCTTTGTTATATTCAAGGTGCAAATCCGGATAAATTTTGTTCATTAAAGCGCAACCGGTCTGTCCTGTTACAATAAGCATATTCAGTTCGGTCGCTTTTACAAAATTTCTAAAATATTCCTGATAAAAACTGTCGTTATAAAATTCTACAATTTCGTCTGTGCTTTCTTTTGAATGTTTTCCAACTGTCAATCTAAAGTTAAAATACAGCGAAGTTCCTAAATCTTTTTCAACAACCATATCAACATTTTTATTGTCACATTCAGCCAAGTCTTTTTCTGTAACGTATCCGCCTGTTTCAAGTTTTTTTGTGATAAGCTGGAATATTTTCAACGTGCGCTGAAATGTTTTTGAACCATACCAATAGTCAATAACCTCGTTGTCAACCTTTCTTAAGCCCATAAGGTTTTCGTGCGAACCATTGTCATAAGGCTCAAGATTGCAGATTCCGATTTTCTCTTTTTGAAACCAGTAATAGTCAAACAATGGCTCGTAATAAAAGGCGTTTTCTATTCCCTTTTCTTTAAAATGCCGCAACAAAGACTGATTTAATTCAGAAAGAACTTCTTTACTCATTCCGCATGCTCCGCAAAAACAACATTTTTCCGTTATCTTTTTCAATGGAAAAGCATTGATTATTTTAATGGTCTACCGTGTTGTTTGTCAACGAACTTCTGTTTATTTTGGTTAGTATGATAGAAGAGGAATTTCAGGAGCAGCTGAATTTTGTGCTTGGCCGCCTAAAGGAAGAGCGGCAAAAAGCGAATATGTCACAGATTGAGCTTTCATTTGCGGCAGGTTTGTCCCAGAATCAGGTTAATTGCATAGAAGGCGGCAAAAACATTCCGAATCTATATACAATCATAAAGCTTTGCAACGCGCTAAAAATCCGCCCGGAGATTTTGTTCTCTCCCACCAAAGATGAAAAAGAGGCGGCAAAAAACGAGATTATCGCATTGATAAAAAAGTATATATAATAGAAGAATTGTAAAGCCGCAGAAAACTTTCTTTTCATTTTTATAAGAAATTCAACCTTTCAACCATCATAATTGAAAAAAAACAAAATCCCCTGTAGGATTCTTAAAATCACTTTGGAGCACCGCGATTATGCTTTCTTTAAAAAATCTTTTTCCAAAATTCAATACGTTCGAAAAACTTCTTTGGACAATCTCTGTCGCCGGAGTTACAGTTCTTTTTATGTTTGTGCCGCAAAAAAATCCTCTTACGCTTATAGCAACCATCACCGGCGTAACTTCCCTGATTTTTGTTGCAAAAGGAAATGTAATCGGGCAATTTCTGATTGTTGTTTTCAGCGTGCTTTATTCCATTGTTTCCCTGGAATTCCACTACTACGGCGAAATGATTACCTATCTTTTTATGAGCACACCTAGCGCAATTTTTACAGCTGTTTTATGGCTGAAAAATCCTGCCGGCACACAAAAAATTGAAGTAAAAATGGCCCACCTTACGCCAAAAAAATCCGCAGTCGCATTGATTTTAACAGTTTTTGCCACAGTGATTTTTTACTTTGTGCTAAAAGCGCTGAACACGGCAAATCTTGAAATAAGCACAATTTCAATCGCAACAAGCATGTCCGCCGCAGTCCTTATGATGATGAGAGTTCCATATTACGCTGTAGCCTACTCCGCAAACGACATTGTACTGATTCTTATGTGGCTAATGGCCTCCAGCAAAAACCCGGTTTATTTTCCGATGGTATTCAACTTTATGATTTTTTTGGCAAACGATATTTACGGATTCGTAAGCTGGAAAAGAATCCGGGGAAAGCAGGAAAGAGCGTAAAAATAAAATCCTTATGGTGAAAAAATATAATAGGATTTTATTTTACGGACGGAGCACCGTTCCTCTTTTAAAGATTCTCATAATGCGATGAACACTGAATTATCTGCAGAATATCATTTTCTATTCTATAAACAAGCCTGTCTTTTTTGTTGATTTCCCTGCTAAAAAAATCATTCAACTCGTGTTTCAAGCGTTCAGGTTTTCCCAAGCCTTTAATAGGACCGTTTTTCTGAATATCACCTATTAATTTCACAATCTTTTTACAGTCTTTTATATTTCCGAACAACAGAAGATTTTGAAACTGTTGCCAAGCAGCATCATCCCAAGTAATAATCATTTCCCAAACTTAGGCTTTGAGTCTGCAACCATTAATAAAGAATTAATTTCATCCAAATTATGAATTTGATATTTTCCCTCATCCATTCTTTTTTTTGCGGCAAGCAAAGCATTTATATTTTCTTCACTATAAAAAGGGTCAGAAAGCTCAAATGGAATCTTACGCTCGCTCACAACCTTTTTAACAAAAACATTTATTGCCGCAGAAACGGAAAGCCCTATTTTCTCGCAAATCTCGGAAAACTTATTCTTGTCATTTTCGTCAAGCCGAACAGTCAAATTACTAAGTGCCATGCAATCACCTCTAATTACAATGTACTACATTTGCACATAAAACGCAAATTTATTTTAAATATTTTTCAAGTTTTATATTCAATGCAAAGCATTTTTCCAAAATCTTATTTAAAAACAAAAAAGCCATCATCCTAAAATGACGGCTTTTTAAATCAATACTATTTATGTCTAAAAAAAATCTACTTTGATTCTTTGATTCCATAACGCTTGTTAAAGCGGTCAATACGACCAGCAGTGTCAACAAGCTTCTGCTTTCCCGTATAGAATGGGTGGCAAGCTGAACAAATTTCAACGTTGATGTTTTCTACTGTTGAACGAGTTTCAATTACATTGCCACAAACGCAAGTGATTTTTGTAAGTTTGTATTCCGGGTGGATTCCCTTTTTCATCATTTACTCCCACTGTAGTTGCCCGATAATGCAGAGCCTTACCTCATTCCATTACCACAACATACAATATTTAGATATAAGTATTTTTTAAGTATAATAATTTTAAGAAAACTAATCAATATAGAATTCTTTAATTATCATAAATTCAATGCTATTCAGAAGCCGCAGTTCCAACATTCATACTGGCAAGGAACGCATCATTTGTCTTACTCTTCTTCATTCTGTCAAGAATAAGCTCCAGAATCTCCGTATCTTCCATTGGAGCAAAAACTTTTCGCAGAATCCAAAGTTTCTGAAGCTCATTTTCAGAAAGCAAAAGTTCCTCGCGCCTTGTTCCAGACTTTTTGATGTTTATCGCCGGGAACAATCTGCGCTCCGCAAGCTTTCTGTCAAGGTCAATCTCGCTGTTGCCGGTTCCCTTGAACTCTTCAAAAATAACTTCATCCATTCGGCTTCCAGTCTCAACAAGCGCAGTTGAAATTATTGTCAACGAGCCGCCTTCCTCAATGTTTCTTGCCGCGCCGAAAAATCTTTTCGGTCTGTGCAAAGCGTTTGAATCAACACCGCCGGAAAGAACTTTTCCAGAAGTAGGAACAGTTATATTGTACGCGCGTGCAAGACGTGTGATTGAATCAAGAAGGATAACAACATCGCGTTTATGCTCTACAAGCCGCTTTGCCTTTTCAAGAACCATTTCCGCAACCTGGACATGGCGTGTAGCCTGCTCATCAAATGTAGAAGAAATAACCTCGCCCTTGATTGCGCGTTCCATCTCCGTAACTTCCTCCGGACGCTCATCAATAAGAAGAACAATAAGATAAACTTCCGGATGGTTTGTTGTGATTGAATTCGCAATCTTCTGCATCAATGTAGTCTTTCCGGCTTTTGGAGGAGCGACAATCAAAAGGCGCTGGCCTTTTCCAATCGGGGCAAACAAATCAACAATTCTTGAAGAAACTTCCGTAGAAATTGTTTCCAGACGGAGCTTTTCCTTAGGATAAAGAGCCGTAAGATTTTCAAAAGGAATTCTTGTCTGCGCGACGCGCGGCTCATCAAAGTTTACAGTCTCAATTCTTAAAAGGGCAAAAAACCTTTCGCCTTCTTTTGGCGAACGTGTCTGTCCGTAAACTGTATCGCCAGTTTTTAAGTTAAAAAGACGAATCTGGCTTGGAGAAATATAAATATCATCAGGACCCGGAAGATAGCTGTTCTGCGGCGAGCGCAGGAATCCATACCCGTCAGGAAGAATCTCCAAAGCGCCGGAAGCAAAGATAATTCCGCCGTGCTCCGTATGCGCCTTAAGGATAACAAAAATCAATTCCTGCTTTTTCATCGGCGCAAGATCATCAGGATTAAAGCCATATTTTGTCGCCAAATCCCTAAGCTCGTGCATTCCCATCGCAGTCAGATCATTGATAAGAAGCCGCGGCTTGGAAGAATTTTCGTCCGTTCCGTCTCCACATGGCTGCATTACAGAAGGATCAATTGCATTTATAGGAACTGGCATTTCTCCGTGCATCGAGCCAAAACCGCCCCTTCTGCCGTTCTGAGTTCTGTGTCCGTTGTAATTACGGTTATTGTACCTTGTATTCTGATGGGAATAATTTTCAGCCTCAGAATTTGAATTTGCCTCGGAAGTTTCTTCCTGAGCTTGCGCCCGTTCAGCTTTTACAGGAACTTTTCTTCTTGTTCTTACAACTTTTACGGTTCTCTTTCGCACTTCTGCTGATTCAGCATTCTCTTCTGTTCCCGCCTCAGACTCTGATTCTGCTTCCGGTTCCGACGGTTCATAAGACTGCTCATCAGATGAATAATCATCCGCTTCTGATGAAATTGAATCAGAAGCTTCATAGGATTCCGGCTGCGCTTCAAATTCCAACTGATTCTGAACATTCTCCTGTTCAGTGCCTTTTTCTTCGTTGTTTTTTCGCCGTTTGATAAGGGCCATAAAACACTCCATTTTAAAATATTTTATTTATATGATTTTTAAAAAATGCCTTGTAAGTGATTTACATAAAAAGAAAGGACGTGCTTTGGTTATTACAAAAAAAATGAATTATTGTCAATAAGAATGATTTTTATAAAATGAATACTTAAATTATTCAATAATATCAGTTCTAAGAACCATCGCCTGCTTATACTCATTTGAAGCCGAGGCAAACAAATTTTCCTCAGGAACTGAATCCAGCATAGTTATCTCACCTTCAAATTCCACGTTGTTTTCAATTCTTATGCGTGATGTAATAATATCCCCTTTTACCACTCCACCATTACAAATTTCAACCCTTTCCGAAGCTTCAATATCTCCTGTTACGTTTCCTGAAATAACAACTGATTTTGCGGAGATTTTTTCAACAGTACAGATAGCATCGCGCGCAATCTCAAGGTTTCCGGTCGCCTTTATGCGTCCGTTAAACTTGCCTGTAATAACAAGGTCATCGCTAAATTCCAACACTCCGTCAAATTCGGTTTCCGGTCCAAATACGGTGAGTGTCTTTTTTTCATCAAGTTTTTCTGTTGCTTCTGCCATAGTATTATTTATTCTATAACATTATAAGAATGAATGTCAAACCTGCCCGTCTTTATTTTTTATCTCAAGATTCCACAAGGATTTTTTCAAGTCCTGACCAGAACGGAATACCGCAACGTAATGCGGCGCAACCGAAAGTTTTTCCCCTGTCTTCGGATTTCTGGCTGAAGAACGGCCTTTTCTTAACCTCGGCTCAAAAGTTCCAAATCCGCGCAGCTCAATCGTAGAACCCTTTTCAAGAGATTTTTTTACTTCATCAAGAAATTTTTCCACAATATCCTGAACTACATATTTTTCACAATTTGTTTTCTGGTAAATCGCTTCAACAAGATTATATTTTGTAACTTTATCGGAAGACATTCAAACCTTCTCCTGAATAAAAAAGATTTTACAAAAACTGCACGCTGAAAAAAAAATCCAGTTGGATTTTTCCAACTGGATTTTTTGACAAAAACAGCTTTATCCAGTTATTTAGCTGCTTCTGAAGCAAAAGTAACATTATAAAGCTTTGTCATGCGTGACTTTTTGCGAGAAACTGCGTTTCTTGTAAGAACGCCTTTGCTACGCGCGCTGTCAAGTTCGCTAACAAGTGTTCTAAGTCTAGACTGAGCAAGCGCCTGGTCTTTAGCGTGAACAGCTTCCACAAACTGTCTTGCGTATGTCTTGCAAGTGCTTTTTATAGCCTTGTTATGAAGTCTTCTAACTTCACTCTGCGCGTGACGTTTCTCTGCAGATGTTTTTTTAGTTGCCAAAGGGAACCCCCAAATTAAGTTAACTTGACAAATATATTAATAAATGGCTTTTATTTGGTCAATAGATAAAAAAAATTTAAGAATCATAAGTAATTGACTAACAGGGCAGTTTTCAATAATATATTTTCCAATACGTATTATTTTTTTATGGAGGAACCCCATGGCTGGAGCAAGTAAAAACTCCCGTACTACAGTTGCAACACAGAAATTCATTTGTCCTGATTGCGGTGGCGAAATTGTTATGAAGACTTTGTACGAAGGTGGAAGACTTAAGAATATTGCCGAATGCTCAAAATGCAAACGCACAGAACGTCGTCCTAAGGATTTCAAATAATCCTATTCATACCAATAAAAAGGGGCTGGATTCCAGCCCTTTTTTTTATCAAAAATGTAAAAAACTGTCGATTTTAAATATAAAGCGAACGAACCTTGACCGGCTTACATCCTGTCCGACGGAATTCTGCGCCATTCTTCAAGCTGTTTTTGAATAAGAACGCGGCTTTCTTCAAGAATTTTCACCTCTTCTTCTTTTGTCTTTGGAGGATCAAAAATCTTTAAAACTTTTACGCGGTAGCAACCGTTCTGAAGATTGCTCATAATGTTGCGCATATCGCGAATCTGGTAACCGCCATCCAGCGCGCAACAGGCTACAGGAAGGCCTGTCGCCTCGTTCAATTTTCTAAAGCCGGCTGAATAGAATTTTCCAACATTGCCGTTTTTTGTGCGGGTTCCTTCTGGAAAAAGCACAGGAATCTGGTTATTTTCCAGAACCTGCTTTCCAAAATCGTCAATAACTTTCATAGCGACCATAGGGCTTCCTTTTCTTGGAACCATGCAGTGCTTCTGCGCCCGCAGCATTTCCGAAACCAGCGGAATATGCCTTGAAAGATTATCCTTTGCGACAAAGCGCAATTCCTTGTCCCTTAAAAAATTCATATAGCACGGTATGTCTATCAGGCTCTGGTGGTTTGAAATTATAATATACTGTTCTGGAAGCAGTTTTTTTGAATCGTCATATCCAAAAAAATGAAAGTGCCTGTAAGTGTTCAAGATTGAAAAAACCCGGGGAGCCAATTTTTTCACAATGTAATCGGAAATTTTACGGCTCCATTTTAAACTTACAGGGTAAGCGATGATATTCAAAAGTGCGGCTGGAATTACCGCCGTAAGCAGACAGCACAAGGTTACAAAACTATACAAAATCAGCTCCAAACAACTAGGATTATTTTATTTTATATACAAAAAATTCATCTGTCAATTAAAGATAAAAGAAGAAACCGAATCGCAGATTTTTTCAAGATTTTCGTAAATGCGCCTGCATTGCGGAATACTTGAAAGAAACACAGAACCATATCTTTTTTCGTAAATCCTGCGGTCAAGAACAACTACCGCGCCTTTATCAGACCCACGGCGCATAAGCCTTCCCGCTCCCTGACGAAATTTTATAACCGCCTCAGGAACACTTAGCTCCATAAACGAATTTCCGCCTTTTTCCTGAATCGCCTCCGCTCTTGCCGTAAAAACAGGGTCATTCGGCACTGTAAACGGAAGCTTTACAATTATAACCTGAGAAAGCGATTCCCCGGGAACATCAACCCCCTGCCAGAAAGAATCCGTGGCAAACAAAACGCTCTTGATGTCTTTTTTAAAATTATCCAGAAGCCTGGCATTATCGTCATCGCCTTGCCTGTATATAGTTCCGCCAAACCCCTTTAAATGCCGGACAGCAGAATTACAGCAACTTTTTAGCGATTCATACGATGTGAAAAGGACAAGAGTCCTGCCGTCCGCCGCATTTATAAGCCTTGATACAGCAGCCTCTATCCAGGCTTGAAAATTAATATCATCAGGCAAGGGCGCGTCCTTTGGAACTGCAAAAAGCATATTTTTTTCATACGGAAACGGAGATGGAAAATCCCCGAACACAACCCTTTCCTTTTCAGCAAAAGAAACGCCGGAACGTCGGAGCCAGTAGCCGAAATCCCGTCCGGTTTTTAATGTCGCAGAAGCGCAGATAACTGTTCTCATCGGCTCATAAACGCCTTCATTCATCATGGGCGATATATCAAGCGGAGTTTCATTCAGAATCACATAATAAGAATTTCCTTCGCCAGCAAAAACATCTTTTGAAAGCGCACGTTTTGTCATCCAGAAGACTTTATCTTTTTTTTCATCCCACTGCGAAAAATCGCGCAGGACAACAGCAGAATCCTCCAGGCGGCGCAAAAGAACTTTTGTCTCAAAATATGCCGGAACTATGCGGTCATCCTCTCCAACGCCTTCCAGCACATCGCGGCAAAGCCCAGTAAAATCATCAATACTTTTTGCCAATGTTGAACAAAGCGAAATCAATGCGCCGAACATCCTGGCATTTTTCTCCGACAGGCGCAGCGTAAAATCCTCAGAAAGAAGGTCAAGGGCGGCCGTCTCCATGTTCAGAATGTCAGTTTTTATTTTTTCAACCTTTTCATACGCAAACGCGGCCTTTTCCTCGTTCTGCGAAAGTATTGCGACTGTACATAAAAATCCGGATTCGGAGCTCTTTCTTCTTCTGTAAAGCTGATTCAACTGCTTGAAAAGCTTAAAACGGTTGAAACTTTCACTGAAAAAACTTGTCGCGGCGGCTTCTATTCCGTGGGCCTCGTCAAAAACAACGCGCCTATAAGGCGGAAGAACAGCCGTATCATCGTAACCGGCTCCATGCATCCTGGACTCTATATCTGCAAACAAAAGATGATGATTCACCACGATTATGTTCGCCGCAGCGGCTTCCTTGCGCATTTTCATTACAAAACATTCAGAATGAAACGGACATCTCTGCCCCATACACGCATCGCTTTCAGAATTAATGCGCGACCACAGAGATTCCGGCGGAAGGAAATTTATATCGGTCCTGCTTCCTGTGGAAGTTTTTAAAATCCATTCAGAAAGTCTGTCAAATATTTCAGTGTCATCACCAAAAAGCTCACGCTGCGCGGAAGCTTCCTCAAATCTTCTGCGGCATACAAAATTCTGTCTTCCTTTCATAAGGACAAATTTTATATCTGAGCCAATGATTTTTTGAGCCGCAGGCAAATCTTTTTCACAAAGCTGCTGCTGAAGATTTATTGTTCCTGTGGAAATAACAACCCTTTCATTGTTTTTCAGCGACCATAAAATCGAAGGAATCAGATAGGCATAAGATTTTCCAACGCCAGTTCCCGCTTCAAACACACCGATTGAATTTTTATTGAACGCTTCCGCAATTTTTTTCAAAAGCCTAATCTGAACAGGCCGCTCTTCAAAATTTTCAGAAAAAAGAGAAAGCGGTCCTCCTTCCGAAATATAACTTCCGGCTTTTTCCACATCAATACAGGAAACCGCTTTCTGGGCATCACCATCTTCTATTTGATAATTATTATTCTGTTCCATACAATTACCGGAGAAAAAAAAAGTCCTTGCAACTTTCATTACAAGGACTTACATCTCCTAGCAGAATTGAACTGCTGTTGTCGGGATGAAAACCCGATGTCCTAACCACTAGACGAAGGAGACATACATCAAACGTTTTTATACTCTATCAAAATCTTAATTTTATGTCAAATGAAAACCAGCAGTTTTTTACATTTTCATATCGAATTTTTCAATCAGCTTGGAATGAAGGGTTTCAAGACCAGAATCTTCAAGTCCAAGTTTTTCCGCGGCAACAACATCGTTCATAGATTTTTCAAATTCACCGATTTCAAAATATGAAACTGCGCGGCGGTAAAACGCATGGCTTTGAATTTCATTTATTTCCAGAGATTTTGAAAACCATTTCACGGCTTCTTCGTAATCTTTTTTTATTGAAAGCACAATCCCCACATAATATGCGGAGCGGAAAGAATTTTTATCAAACTCAAATGACTTTTTAAAATCACAGAGCGCATTTTCAAAATCATTCTGCGCAAAATACGCCATGCCGCGGTGCTTTAAAATAACAGAAAGCACAATATCATTCGGCGCGGGCGATGAATCGATAATCCGCGTGTAAATAATTATCGCATTTTTCAAATCGCCTGTATTGTGCGCGTGTATCGCCTGCAAAAGCATATCGTCTATTGTTCCTGAAACATAAGGATTTATGCGCTCAAGCTTTTTCTCTTTGACAGATTTTTTTTCACCGTCAACAACTGTAAGATCATCGGCTTTTTCATAAAAACTCTGACGACGCTGGAGCATTTCATTCTGAAGATTTTTCTGATAGTTGCGTATTTCCTGAAAAATTATATCCGCAAGGCTAAGCGAGGCATTCATAGAAGCAAGTTTTCTTTTTAACGGCATATCAAACGGAGTAAATTCTGTTTTATAAATGAGCTCGTGCTCAACTTCTGCCCACGCATCCTGAAGAATCGTGCGTATTTGAATTTCGCACACAAGCTCGTCCGGAAGCTTAACGTCGCCCGGAAGATCTTCAGGCTTGCAGTCTTCAGGAACTGAAACAAGCACGTGAACCGACTCATACCCGAATTCTTTATAACTTTGAGACGATCCTTTTATCTCTACTTCAGTTACCTGAAACACAGATTTTATCTGATCCAAAACATCAGCGATGTCCTCAAGAAACGTGCATATTATACGGATTCCCATCATATCTGTAAGGCATACAAGTTTATCGGAAACAACAGCCTCCTCAGGATGCTGGCGCAAGACTTTTTTATAATATGAATTAAAACTTTTTATTCTTGCTTTATAGGTCGGCTGGGAAGTAAGCGTTACAGTTTCCTGAAGCCGCCGCTTTATGTTTTCCATAATAGACTGAAAAACCGGCGTATATTTGGAATATATTTCATGGATTTTATTTTTTGCAGGAATTTTTTTATAGAAGTTATCCGTTGTTTTTTCGCTCATACAATAGATTGTAAATCAGAAAATCGTTTTTTACAAATAAAAACCCCTTCGAAATCCGAAGGGGTTTTTAAACTTTTAATTATCTAAAAGTTATTTTGCATCAGCAGAAGAACCTGTTCCAGTAGTCTGGGCATTAGAACCAGAATCTTCTGTCAAGCTAGAAGAGAATTTATCCTCTGTAGCCTGCTTAGCTTTTTCAAGGAAGCGGTCAACCTGCTTGTTTCCAAAGCGAGCCATTTCAGCAGCCTGACGAGCAGATTCTTTTTTACCGATAATTCCCCAAAGGTCTTCGTCTGCAATGTCGCGGTCAGAAGTAAGAAGGGCTTTATCATAAATGATAGAAACATCCTTGAAGTAACCGATGAAGTTTCCGCCGATGTGATTAGCATCGCGTGTAATCTGGAAACCTGTAAACTTTACAAATGGAAGTCCACGCGGATAAATCGGGTATACACGGATTTCGCGGTTACGGATTTCAGAAATATACTGAGGATTGTTCCAAGTCAGTTCTTTCCATCCGTCAAATCCTAAATAACCCATAAAATAACGTCGCTCAATGTTATCATTGTCCTTAAGAAGAACATAAAGTCCTTCCGGATAGTTCATACCCATTGTTGTTACTTTTATAGATTTAAGAGTGCCAACATTTTTTACAATACCATAGTCACCTTCAAAAAGTGTCTTTCCAGAAGCCTTCTCTTCATCTGTAGGCTCCTGACGAACGCCATTTTCATCAGCTGCCGCATACGGTTCATAAGCCGGAATCTCGAACGGCGGACGAACATACGCATAAGCATTTGAATTTGTCTCTGGGAAAACGACCCGCACACCCATTACTTCGCTTCCAGCGAAAGGAACCTGAGCGCTTTCCTTTACAGGAGCTGCTACTACTGTAGAAAGTCCAAGACTCTGCACTGTGCGCGCTGAAGAATTCAAACTAACTTCCCATTCAGGAAGCGCAAGTGAAGTTTTCATAAGATCTTTCTGATCTTCAGTAAATGTTGCGCCTGCAGAAGTAGAAAAATCCATTACTGTACGGCTGTTCTGTGTCGGGTTTCCATCTTCATCTGAAACACAGTCAGCTGACAATTTTGTAAAATCGATGAGAGTGCTTTCCTCTGCAAAAGCACTGGCACCAGCAAGCAGCATAACAACTGCCAAAATTGAAAAAGTCCTCTTCATAAGAAGCTCCTTTTAATAATTCGATGTAGCCTTGTATGAACAATATTATCTTCCAAGAGATTCATTTTGTCAACGCAAAAAGCAAAATCAAATTATCTATTTTTTTATAATTCAGTCACCGAACGGTGTTGTTCCCTCGATGAAAATTTTCACATTCTTTATATTTGAAAAATTCATAAGAATATTTTTCTTAAACAGTTCTGTCTGGGCTTTAAAATCAGCATTAAAGGCATTGGCCTGAAGCATCTCTTTTGAAAGGTTCACATACAGAGTATCGTCTTTTTTGGAACAGCCCAATACCCTTGTCCCCTTCTGGAAAATTCCCTGGCAGTGCTCAGAAATAGGGCCAAGAAGAAGCTCGTCTATGTAGTAATGATATTTTCCCTGCGGTGGATTTACCGGTTCATACCTTGTCTCAAGCCTTTGTTTTCCTGAGTCTGAAGCCTGAAAAACAAATGTACGCCTGATTCCCGGAAACTTTACAATCCAGACCATAAAGGAAACAAAAAAATACAGAAATAAAAACGCAAGTATAAAATATGAAGATTTTTCTAGCTTTGGAATTTTCATTTTACAGATATAAAACCTCTTGATCTTTCAAAGTGTGTCACGAATGCGCTTATTCCATTATAAATTCCTAACGCGATTTTTTGCAAGTAAGATTCAGTATTTAAATTCAAAGCTTCTTTTTCATTCGTAACAAAACCCACTTCTATAAGAACGCTCGGCATATTTGCATTCCGAACGACAAACCATTCCTCAGCCTTTATTCCGCGCGCCTTTGAAAGATTTCCTATCTGGGCGCCAAGTCCGTCCATTATGAATTTTGCAATAAGAATGCTCTCTGTAGTGTACTCCTCTTCCATCATTGAATTTAATATCGGAAAAAGAGAGTTATCGCCTCCTGTGGCGGACTTGTCAAGAACCGTGCGCCTGTAACCAGGGGAAAGATACCATACTTCGTAACCGCTGGAAGCCTTGTTCAGGGAAGCGTTCGCATGGATTGAAACATAAAGGATCGCTTCATTAGCGCCGAGCTTTACGTTGTTTGCAATATCCGTGCGCTCGCTGAGCTGCGGAAATGTATCGCCGTAACGGGTCATTATAATCTGTTTTTCAGGATAAGCCGCCTTCAGCCTTGAATAGAGCATTTTTCCAATAGAAAGGACAACATCTTTTTCCTGGACTTTTATTGTCTTTCCGTTAACCTTGAATGTTCCGGAAGCGCCGGGATCCTTTCCGCCGTGCCCCGGATCAATCAGAATGGCGCCGATTTTGAATCCATCCGCGCCGCCGGCCGACTTAAAATATTCTTCCGCAGAAGAAATAAAACCGTCCGTAACATACAGCTTTCCATCTTTAAGGACAGGAGCGTCTGTAATTATAAGAGCGGAACTGTCCAGCATGCACAGCGGATTTTCCGCCTGAAATGATAACTGATGTCCATTTTTTTCTATTATTCCGGAAGCAGAAAGAGTGTCCCAGTATAGCGTCATTCCTGACTCGGCCGCTTTTTCATTTAAAAGATGCTGACCGGCAAAAAGAGGAACGCAAAAAAATGCAAAAAAAACAAGAAAACATCTGTTTTTTAAAGAAAATTCTTTTTTCATACTTTATTTTCGGAATCTGAGCAGGAATCTGAAATATAAATCGCCCCCTGCAGTCCGCCCCTGAACAATGATTTCCAGAACACCAGACGGTCAAGAGCAGGATGCCCTGGACAGATTGAATCAAACTTTTCCGCCGTCTGGAGCGCATTCAAAAAATTCCAGTCTTTTTCTGGAAGTTCAAGCAATTTTTTTAATTCTGGGAAATTTTCCGCATCTTTCAGAACAGAAAAGCCTGCGGGAATTTTTCCGGAAATATCCAGCCCTTCAATTTTTTCAAATGAGCTGAACGCCGACGGTGGAAAACCTTTCTCATCCGGAAGAAATTTTCCCGAAAGAAAAAAATCCGTGGCGGAAACGTTCGGCTCAAGGCGCAAGAATGCGGCGGAAACCGCTTTTTCGGCGGCGGAAACCGCTTTTTCATACGAATCTGATTTTGTAATCACATTTCCGCATTTCTGAACATTGTTGCGCGGAAAATCCACATCGCCGCCTTCTTTTACAGGCCGCGGAAATACATTCTGCACAGGACTTTCTTTTTCAGGAAGATACAGCGACTTGACTTTTCCCGGAATTGAAATCCATGCGCGCTCTGCGCTGACATTTTTTGAAGGACAGTCAAAAATTTCAAAATTTTTGTTTCCGGTTTTCAAGGGAATCCGTCCGCCTAAAATTCCGGAAGGTTCTTTTCCGGCGGCAACAAGCAAGGCCTGAGCAGTAAGATTGATTCCAGAAGAATACGGATATGTCCAGCCAGACATATATCCTCCGGAAAGCCGCGCCGCAATCTCTCCAATCTGCGGACCTTTTTCGGTGTATTTTATATCAGCCTTTGCCGCTCCGCAGGTAAGCCCCAGAGCCTTTACTCCGTCCGCAAACGCGGAAATAAGCTCGAGCCTCATTTTTTCGTCAATTTTTGAAGGCATTGTGTGTCCTGTTTCTATAAAATAAGGCTTATAAAAAATATGGCGGTCGGCAAAGCCGGTAATGGTCAGCGTTCCGTTGTACACAATTGCGTCAATCGAAAATTCAGGTCCTTCCATATATTCTTCAAGAATAACTGTGGATGTCCTGGAATTGACGGCTGCGATTTTCACAGAACGCCACGCCTCGTCCATGGAGCGTATCATGCGGCAACCGCGGGCGCCCATGTTGTCAGCCGGTTTTACAACGCACGGAAACGAAAGTTTTTCAACAGCTGAAAGAACGTTTTTCTCTGTTATTTCCGCGCCGGAAAGGCTAAAATATTTTGGAGAAGGAACATCGCAGCGCTCAAAGCACTTTCTCATCCGCGGTTTTATGGTTGCGTTCAGAGCGGCTTCATACGAATGGCATGAAAATCCAAGCTTTTCACCCGCATACGAAACGGAAGCGGAAAAATCTGTTCCGGCTGTAAAAATCCCTTTTAAATTTGAATTTTCCGTCAATTCTTCCGCAAAGTTCAAGATTTCATCTTTTGCCTTTAAATCTATTTCTTTAAATTCATCCGCAAGGGAAACGCTTTCCGCATTTGGATTCGCGTCAACAACAACAGCCCTGAATCCCAGCTCCTTCGCTGAAAGAATTGCCGGCCGCTGCATAAGTCCTGCGCCTAAAATCAACACTGAAGGTTTTGTCATACTTTTTCCTATTCCGCTCTAAATTGAATCCTTACATTTTTCTGCAATAAATCTCGCAAGTGTCGCCAAGTTTTAAAATATGGCTGAGTTTTTCACAAGCGCTGAACATTATTCCGCCCTTTTTGCCGGAACTTTTTTTTATGGCAGGAAATCTTTCAGGATGATGACCTGTTGAGACAATTTTTTCAACTGAAAAACCGAACTTTGCAAGAATTTTTCCGGCTTTTGAAGGTTCCCAGACCGTAAAGTGATCCGAAGGACTGTTTTCAAAAAATGACTTTGTGTTTTTTTTGCCTGAAATTCCTTCCGCCGACGGCGTTGAAAAAGCAAAAATTCCGCCTTTTTTTACAAGTGACGAAACTTTTTCAAGGACAGACTTCAAATCTGAAAAATGTTCAATCACAAACCACATTGAAACTGCATCAAACTGATTGATGCCGAATTCTGAAGCCGCATCAAAATCCGGGAAAGACGAAACGACAGCCGGAAGAAGAAGATTCTTTCGTACATATTCAACCGCATCCTTGGAAATGTCAGTTCCATAGGCCTGCCAGCCGTTTTCCTGCGCGGCGGAAAGGAACGGTCCGTATGCGCATCCTATGTCAAGAATCCGGGGCGACCAGCTTCTTTTCAGCTTTAAAAATCCGTTTATTTCCTGAATGCGCTTTATGCAGTTCTTTTTTATAAAATCAAAATCCTCAAGATATGTCTTTCCGTACTGATTCTTATATTGCTCAGAAAAATATTCTTTTTCATACTTAACCGGAAGAGAGGCGTTCCAGGAAATATAGATTATTCCGCAATCCGCGCACCTTCTGAAGGTGCGTTCGGGCGTTCGGGCGACAACTTCGTCAACATTTTCATTTTTTCCGCACACAGGACAGAAATATCTTTTTCCATGCGAAAGTTTTTTTACAAAATCCGAAAGCGATTCCTGCTTCCGGGTGATTTTTTCTGTAATTTTCGCCGGAAAGAATTTTTCCATGTCATCAAAGAATTTTCCTGAAGGCCCGGATTTTAATTCTTCCACGGAAAGCATTGCAAATCCATATTTTTTTGAAAGATTTTCGTGAAGCCTTGAAGTCGGAAGCAGAACAACGCCACAGCCTGCGGCAAGAGCTTCAAAAGCAGTAAGTCCATAATGCGTCGCGACAAGGTCAAATTCACAAAGTTTTTCGCGCAGGCAGGAAACCGGAGGCATAAATGAAACATTTTTAAGTTCCTGGCGATTTTCTGCGTTTGAAGAAATTACCGAAACGTTTTTTCCGGCGTCCGAAAAATATTTCGCGGCAAGGAACGAAAGTCCGGCAGGATCTTCGCCGCCTACAGAAACAAGCACCGACACAATCTTCTGCGGTCGGCAAGTCTTTTTTGCTTCCGGCTTTAAAATAAAGCCTTCCTCCGTAAAATTCGGCTCGCGGGAAATTCCAAAGGAAGGAATTATATCCAGAAGATAATCGCTGAAAAAATAAAAGTCGCCGCCATCGTCAACATCAACAAGGCTTGCAGCGTCTTTTAATTTTTCTGCAGTTTCCCCGTCCATTTTAAAAAGGTCTGCGACAATCAAAGCAAATTCATTATATTCGGGAAAAGTGTGGACTATCTGGTTCGGATTCAGCCCTGATTCTATAAATTCTTTTACAATTTCTTCTGTTTCTTTCAGTCCGGGATTTTCTGGAATATATACAAAACTTTCCGAATTTTTAGCAGCTTCCAGGCATCGTCTAAGATGTCCGGTTCCATGCCCCTTTTCTGTTCCTGGAAAGAATAAGACCGTATCGTGGACGTCCGGGTCTGAGACAGCAGAAATAATTTCTTCCGTTGTATACGGAATTCTCGGAGCTTTTCCGTTTGAAAGTTTTGAGACAACGGAAACCGCCCTCCGGTAATCTGAAGGAGTATCTATCGTTGTTCTGAAATCAGGAAAATAGAACCGCGCCGGAGCTTTGTAAAAAAGGCTCGTATAGCGCGTCTTGTGATTGTAAAGAGCAGGACCTACGTGCTCGCGGTCGTAAGGATCATCTGTCTCCTCCGCCGCTTTAAGGAGCGACTCTGCGTTAAATATTTCCACACCGCTGCCATGAGGAAGCCCGGTCCATGTCATATAGTCGCATTTTTGAATCTGATCCTGCCTAAAATATTCATCAACCAACGCCTGCGCCGCTTCATAAAAAAGAAAAGGATTGTCCGCGGTTGCGCGCAGCACTGTTTTACAAGAAAATTTTCTAATCGCGATGCAGAACCGTTCAAGGACATCTTCGAGCGGACCTTTTACAATTTTCCATCCGTGAAGAAATGCAAGCGGCTGAAGTTTTGAAAATGAATCTTCGTCCGTAACGACAATATAATTTCCAGCTTCAACTTTTTTCATTGAATCCATTGTCCACTCAAAGACTGTTTTTCCGCCAATTTTTTTTAACGCCTTGCCAGGAAGCCTTGTAGAGGAAATTCTGCACTGAATAATGACCGCCAGGTCCTGAATATTTTTATTCTTCATTTAGATTCGTCCAGTTTTCTATTAAATATTGCATATCTTTTTTAAATCTGAATTGATTTTTTTTAATCCACTGAGCCGCATCCTTGAACTGGGCAAGCGCTTCAAAAATTCCGCATTTGCTTTTTACATAAAATCCGGGAAATGCAAGACTGCTTACAGAGCCATGGTCATCGCGAAATTTTGGAAGCACATTCTTAAGATAGAAACGTACATAAGAAATGTCAGGAACGCTATTTTCTACCGGCACATCTTCCGTATAGGAAATCTGAAATTTTGTAGTTATGGAAATTCTTTCGCCCCAGAGCCATGCGCGAAGGGAAAGATCCGCGTTCTGCCAGTAAGATGAGGAAATCGTATAGTCAAATCCGCCGAGATTTATGAATTTTTCACGATTATAAATTCCTGCGAAATCAAAAGGATAAAGAGTGGAAATTCCGTCCGCAACCGACTGTTCGGGTTTTATTAGAAATTTTCCCTTGCGCGCTTCCGGAACAAAATTTACAATTATTGAAATTCCGTTCTTATCGATAAGCCTTGGAACAACACAAAAATTATTGTCTTTCAGAATGTTTTCCGCAAGATTTTTTGTAAGAAATCCTTTTGGAATATTAAAACAGTCGCGTAAAACAATAAAATATTTAGACTCAAATTCCGAAATGCAGGCATTTATAAGCGCGCCTTCCGAAGCGGCTTCCCTTGGAATAATAAATTTCACAGAAGGATATCGCCGGGAAATTTCTTCTATATTAAAACTTTCCGAGTCCGGCTCTACGGAAACTATAGACCTGAATCCGCATTGAATCAAACTGTCGAAAATTTGAGTTTTCAGATGACTTCCGCTGCGGTTCAGCAGAATCGCCGTAATGTCAAGCTGAAAATCAGGATTTTCGCCCCTGCCCCACAGAACCGTCCGGTTTATTTCGTATTCGTTAAAAGTTGAAGGTATAGAATTCATCGCATTTCCCACATTTTCCGGAAAAATCGTGATTTATCTGATTTTTTACCTCAGAATCAGTTTTTTTCCATATTTCTTCAATATTTTCTTTCAGAACATTGCCCAATATTTCTGATTTTAATTTTCCGCGCGAAAAAGGAACATCGCCGTTCAAAAGAATCGTCATGTCGCGGCGCAAATGCCAGCAAACCTGCCGTTCTAAAGGAGCAAGATCCGCCGGTTTTCTGTCAGGCAGCGTTCCGCAACAGCTGTCGTACTTTTGAACCGTAAGATTTCCCTGCGAAGGAGAATCCTTGTCGCTCCAGAAACGGTAAAATGCCTCAAGCTCAGGTTCGTTCTCATTCATTCTGGTAAACTGAGGATAAACGTTTCCTGGAAAATATTTTTGAAGCAATGCCACAGAAGCTTTTGAACTTTCAAAATTTCCAGGATTTTCTGACTTGTGGACAACCGGATATATTTTTTCTGAAAAAGCGTCCAGAGTTACAAGCCACATTATCCGTGGTTTTTCATGCGCGCTGCTTTCTGAAGAAGCAGAATCACAAATGTTTTTTAATTTTACGCACATTTCCTCTGTCAGCTCAGAACAGTCGCCTTCAACAAGAACCGAAAGCCCTGGTTCTGAAAGCGCGGCTCTTACTATTTCAACAAAATCAGGATGAATTGTCGCTTCGCCCCATGCGCTCAGGCTTACTACGGCAGTTTCTGAAAAATCCGCTATTTTTCTTATGATTTTTTTAAAATCTTCCAGCGGCATGAAATTCTCACCGCAAAGGGATTCCATTTCATCCGGATGGTAAATCACTTTCGACAGAACCTTATCCGTAATCTGAACTGAATAATATGCGGGCACTGTCTTAAGCACGTCTGCATTTACGCACGCTTCCTCAGAAATCAGCCCGGCGGGTTTTCCATCTACTCCGTTCTTGAACATTGCCCCGCAGCCAAGCGCGTTTCCTTTTGTAGCGCAGTTAAGCTCGATTCTTAAAAGGCTTGTGTCATTATCCGCAATCACAGTCTCAACTTCAAAAGAATTTATATCGGTTTTGATTAAATCAAAAACGCTTGTCCGCGAGACATTTTTTTTACCGGCGGAAAAAGCTCCGGAAACAGCGCTGTTTTTTGAAAGCTCAAAAAGGATTGAAGCCGCGCCGGAATCAAGAGCCTCCGGACACAATCCGCCCGGATAACCATCCGCAAATGTGTATTCGGCAAGGGATTCTTTGTGAACAGAAAGAATCTCTTCCGTAACTTCAAGATTTAAAAAAGGACAGTCGGCCCATGCGTACACAACTGTATCAGCCTGTTTTTCCTTTGAAAGACTTGAAAAAGATTCAAAAAGTTCAGAAACTGTCCAGTTTTCACGGAGGACAAGACCGGCATTTATTCCCGAATCCGAAATTTCTTTTTTACAGTTTTCAGCATTTTTTTCAAAACCAAAAACAATAATTTCAGAACTGTCAGAAAAATCCTTAAGAGCGCAGACATTTCCAGCCCATTCAAGGGAGCGGGAAAAGGCCGATTTGCCATCGAAAATTTTATCAAAAATATGAAGCGAACCAGAATCCGCAAATAAAATCACAAGAGTTTTCATCACTTTCTTATCGGCTAAGGAATTGAACAAGTTAAACTTAATATATAAAATTAAAGCATGAATTTAACATTATCGCCTTCTGAAAAAATATTTTCCGTAACAGAAATAAACGGTCTTATAAAAGATATGCTGGAAGGTTCGTTTCCGCAGCTTACTATTGAAGGCGAGATTTCAAACTACCGCCCGAATTCCACAGGACATCTTTACTTTACTCTGAAGGACTCTGCAAACCAAATAAGCGCAGTTATGTTCCGTGGCTACGCAAACTATCTGAGCTTTAAAATCCAGGACGGAATGAAAGTTCAATGCACTGGAAAACTCACGGTTTACGGAGCGCAGGGAAAATACCAGATAAATGTAACAAAGATGTCTATAGCCGGAGAAGGCGCAATCCTTAAAATGATAGAGGATAGAAAAAGAAAACTTGCCGCCGAAGGACTTTTTAACCAGGAGAAAAAAAAGCCGCTACCGGTTTTTCCACAGACAATTGGAGTAGTAACAAGTCCTACGGGCGCCGCGCTGCGTGATATTCTTCAGATTACAAAAAGACGCAACAAATGTATTTCTGTCGTTGTGCTACCGGCTTTAGTGCAGGGACCTGATGCGGCGGAAACAATCGAGCGTCAGATCAACACTGCAAACCGCGCAAAACTCTGCGACGTTCTTATTGTCGGACGTGGCGGAGGCTCGCTGGAAGACTTGCTTCCATTCAGCGAGGAAAACGTTGTACGCGCGATAGCCTCAAGTGAGATTCCTGTTGTCTCGGCTGTTGGTCATGAAATAGACTGGGCACTGAGCGACTTTGCGGCGGATGCGCGCGCTCCAACTCCTTCCGCGGCGGCTGAACTTGTTGTGCCGGAGCTTTCAGCCGTAATACAGTTTATACGCCAGAATTCCCAGTCGCTTTGCGACTCGATAAAAGACCGGGTTGAAAAGATAAAGCTCATGGTGAAAAAATTCGACCCGCAGAATCTTGAGCTTCAGTTCCGCTCAATAGAACAGCCTCTTCTTTCAAGGTTTGACAACGCAAAGGACGCGCTTTTTCAGAATATAATCCAGAAAATACGGGACACAAGGCAGATAATTGACAACTGCGTAACAATTCTTGAAAACGCAAGTCCTCAGACAATCCTTAACCGGGGCTATTCCATGGTCATAAACAAGGAAACAAAAAAAATAATCACAAGCAGCCTTGACGTAAAAAGCGGAGAGCAGATAGAAATAATTCCTGCAAAAGGAAAAATCAATGCAAAGGTTGAAAATACAGAACATTCGACAGATTTATGGGAGAAATCATGACACACTTTGAAGAAAATTTATCAAAACTGGAACAGCTTACCCGGGACATAAAGCGCAGCGACATTTCCCTTGAAGATGCTTTAAAAGATTTTGAAGAAGGAATAAATCTTGCGCGCGGAATGGAAAAGGAGATTGACAAAATCGAAGGAAAAATCCAGCAGCTTATGAATCAGCCTGATCCGGAAAAAAACATTCCTCCTCAGATGGATTTGTTTGCAGTTGATTCCACAGGAAGCAGCGGCGCGCCTGTACACGGAACAAGACAGTAATGAGCAAAGAGAATCCTGTAAAAACACTGAATCCTGAAGTCGCAAGAAAAATTGCCGCAGGCGAAGTTATCGACCGTCCCAACGCGATAATCCGTGAACTTATGGACAACGCGATTGATTCCGGCGCAGACAGCATAACCGTTGAAATAAACGAAGGCGGAATTGAAAAGACCCGCATCGTAGACAATGGATGCGGAATGACAAAAGAGGATTTAATCTCATGCGCGCGTCCACACGCAACCAGCAAAATCTCATCAGAAACAGATTTGCTGAATCTAACAACGCTCGGATTTCGCGGCGAGGCGCTTTCTTCAATCGCAGCCGTATGCCGGCTTTCGATTATTTCCGGCGGCTATAAAATGCGGGCCTCAATAACGGAAGACCACATAATCGAACCTGCAACACCGCTGGAAGGAACAATCGTTCAGGCGGAAGGACTGTTTGAAAATTTTCCTGCGCGCCGCCAGTTTTTAAAACGCCCTGCCTCGGAAACACTGATGTGCAAGAACACCTTTGTTGAAAAATCTCTTCCAAACACAGGAATTTCATTCAGGTTTATACAGGACGGAGAAATCAGGCTGGATTTACCAAAAGGCCAGACTTTGCCCGAACGTTTTGTAAAAGCCATGGAACTCCGGGAGGACACAAGGCTTTTTAACCTTATTGAAAATTCTTCCGGCGAAAAAAATCCCGACTGGTCATTTAAAATCGTAATCGGTGAGCCGGGCGTCTACAGAAACAACAAAAAAAACATCTATATTTTTGTAAACGGCAGAAGAATCCAGGAATATTCGCTCGCGCAGGCTATTGAATACGGAAGCCAGGGATATTTTCCAAACGGAACTTTTCCTGTCGCAGCGGCTTTTATAACAGTAAATCCATCGCTAGTTGATTTCAACATTCATCCTGCAAAAAAAGAAGCGCGGTTCAAGGATATCTCAAGCCTTCATCATGGAATAAGCACTGCGGTAAAGAAATTTTTCAGCGACTACACAAACCGGACAATGAAAGCTCAGGCTGAAAAAATAAAGAAAATTCCGGAAACCTTTCTTTTTGAACCGGAAAAACTTGCGGCAAAAGCCCTTGAGCAGTCAGAATCAGAAAACAGAGCAGGAATGGAAACGGCCGGCAGAACTCCGTACGAAAGCGAGGCAAGCCATTTCGGAGTGCGCTCAAGATTTTTTGGAGGAACTTCAAGCACCCGCTCAATGATGACAAGAGAAACTCCTTTGAATTCATGGACCGGATACGCCTCAAAAAATGCGAGCTATGAAAAAAAATCCCTGTTTGAAGAGCCGGAACAAAAATTCAATGCAGGAAATGAAAACAAAGCCCCGGAAATTTTAGAAAAAAAAGAAAAAATGCAGGAAATCATCGGGTTTATGGACAAGGCGATTTCAGCCTATTCCGGAAACACAAAAAAAACGCCAGAAATTCCTGCGGATGAAATTCAAAATGAAGAAAAACCTTTTACAGAAACGCAGCAGAAAGATGATTTTCATTTTATAGGAAGCGCGCTCGGAACTTTCCTGATTGCGGAAAAAAACAATACGCTTTACATAATCGACAAGCACGCAGCCCACGAACGAATGCTCTTCGACCAGATAATGAAAAATCCGGAATCCGCGCAGACGCTTTTAATTCCTTACGTCATAGAAACCGCCTCTAAAAAAGACGATGAATACCTTGAAAGCATAAAAAACGAACTGAAAAAAGTAGGATTCACTTGCGAAAACAAAGGTAACGGCCGCTGGGAATTTACAACCCTTCATGAACGCTGGACCGGAACAGAAGAAGAACTTTACCACGCCCTTTTAGACATAAAAGCAAATCCAAAAGACCTGATTTATACTGTCGCGGCAAGCACAGCCTGCCGGGCAGCGGTAAAAGACGGAACAATCCTGGAAGATTCCGCAGCCGAAAAAATCGCACGGGGCGCGCTGCGGCTGGATGATCCGCACTGTCCGCACGGCCGCCCATGCTATACGACCATAACAAGGGAAAATCTGTTCCACCTTGTGCGTAGAACAGAATAATCCGGAAACCTTCAGATTCAGTTTGCCTTTATCGAAGCGAGCAGAGAATCAACTTCACTTTTACGGAATGAAGGATTTTTTATCTGCGCGACAGTAAGATATTTTTCCGCGCTCTGGTTGTCCGAAAGAGCCATGCAGACTTTCGCAAGCTCAATATACGCGTCCAGATTGTTCGCATCCTGCTGAAGAACCTGTACATAAGTCGTTTTCGCATTGTCAAACTGCTTTGAAGAAGCAAACGCCTGGCCAAGATTGTACCTGACATCATTATTTTTCGGCTGAATTTTCAGCGCATTCTGAAAGTACTTCACCGCGTTGTCGTAGTTTTCAATAGAAAGATACGCGCTTCCCAGATTGTTGTTCACCTCGAAATTATTCTTGTCCTGCGAATATGCCTTGGCAAAAAGCTGCAGCGCCGTTTCAGAATCAGGAGGATTCATATTCATATACATTACGCCAAGATTTATCTGTGTTTTCAGATGGTTCGGATTTACCTGAAGAACTTCCGCATATTTTTTTATCGCCTCATCCGCATTGCCCGATTTTTCGCTCATAAGGGCATAATTGTAGATAACGTTTGCGCGGCTTGCAAGATTTTTTATCTGTCCGCAGGAATCATAGGCTTTTTTTGCGTATGACAAGGCGTCCGCAATCTTTCCTTCCTCAAAAAGAACCGTAGAAAGATTGTAGCATGTCATTGAATCCTCATTTCCCGCTTCAAGCATTGCAAGCGACTGTCTGAACGTATTTTCCGCCTCCGGATATTTTTTTGCCTGATAATAAACCGAGCCAAGCTCATTCAGGGCCGCGCGGTTCGTGCTGTTTATCCTGAGAACATTCTGGTACGCGCTGATTGCGCCCGCATAATCCTTCTGCGAAGAAAGAATTCTTCCCTCTTCAAGATATGAACGCTCGTGCCGCGGATCAATATCATGCGCCCTGCGGAATTCCTCCAGCGCAGACTTCGTGTCATTGAGCCTGTTGTCCGTAAGCCCAAGATTGTATCTTGACGGAGCAAAGTTTCCGTTCTGCTGGCACGCTGTGGTAAAAGAATATTTCGCCTCAGTAAATTTCTTCATCATATACTGAACGCGGCCAAGATTGTAATAATAAAGATAATTTTTTGTAGTATCGTTGGCAGCAGCCTTTGTAAGATGCTCAAGAGCCTTCTGATAGTTCTTGCTTTCAAATGCATCCATTCCAAGTATGTACTGGCTTTCCGCGTTTTTAGGGTCAAGAGCAACCGCCTTGGAAGCATAATCAACTGCGGCCGCCTGGAGTTTTTTCCTATCCTCCGGATTCGCCGCGTTCAGGGACGCATCATAAAGCGCTCCTGCCATTTCAGAATCTTTAGAAGCGGAAAAAGCCGGTTCTCCGCCGGAAACAGGAAGAGCGTTCTGCGCATTTTCAAAACTTTTAAGAGCAGAATTGATATTTCCACCGTTCAAGGCAGATTTCCCCTGCTGAATAAAATCATTTACGGATGCGATTTCAGCCTTAAGCCTGGCATTTTTTCTGGCAAGCTCATCTTCCTTCGCCTTTCGCGCCGCCTCCTCTTTTTTACGCTGCTCCTCCGCCGCTTTTGCAATCGCCTTCTGCTCTTCCTGCTGCGCTTTTAGCTGCTCCTGACGCTCTTTTTCAAGGGCCGCATTTTCCTGCTGCTTTCGCATAAGCTCAGCCATCTGTTTTTGCTGACGGGCATTTTCCGCATTAGTCCTTGCAAGCTCCGACTTCATAGAATCAAGAGAAGACTGAAGTCCGTCGGTATCAATATTTACATTTACGCTCTGGCCCGCTCCGCCCTGGGTTGAATCATCGCCTTTCGCCGCAATTATTTTTTTCATCAGCTCCTGAATTTCTGTATCGTCAGGATTTTTCAGAAAAAGCTCCTGAAGCGTATCAAGCGCCCTGCCGTATTCACCGTTGTCATAATAAAAAGAAGCAAGCGAAATCTGCCTGTTCTTTGCGGAAGACGCTCCTCCGCAGCCACGGATACACAACAGTGCCGCCACCACCGCGGCTACAGCCGACACTGAACATGCTATTACAATCTTCTGCTTTTTTGTAAGTTTTGTTTTTTTTCCAAAACCGTTTCCATCAAAATTATACATTTTCTCCACCTTTTATTTTCCGCGAAAAAACGCGGTCATTCAAGCTCACTTTCGTAGTCGTAATCAAGGACATCTTCCGCTCCAGCCGTCATATTCGTAGTGTCAGTCTGCTGAAGCGAATTTGCAACGTCCTCAAGAAGTTTTCTTCTTCTTTCTTCTTCGGCGGCACGACGCTCCGCCTCAAGCGCTTCCTGTTCAGCCTTCCGGCGAATCATCTCCTCCTGAAGCCTTTTGTTTTCTTCCTCAAGCCTTTTCTGCTCTGCCGCAAGACGAAGCGATTCCTGTTCCTGCCGCTGAATTTCCTGCTCAAGATAGCCGATAAGACGCTGAATTTCCGGAGCCTGAGAATCATCAGGCTGCTCAAGAACAAACCGCCTGTAATCATCAAGGGATTCAGGATATTTCTTCATCATAAGACGGGTATTCGCCCTGTTCAAAAGCGCGCTGTAAAAATCCGGAGAGGCAGCCAGAGCGAGGGAATAGCAGCTTTCAGCCTTGGAATAATTTCCGGCGGCATAAGCCACGTTCCCCTCATTAAAAGAAAGAAGCTTTCTGTTTGAAATTCCGGAGCTCATACCGCGCTCAAAAGCATCAATCGCCTTGTCATACTGTCCAAGCTGAAAATAGGCAAGCCCAAGAAAATTGTAAGTGTCGGCAGAAATATTTCCGTCCGAAATATCTTTTTCCAGCAGAGAAACCGCGCCGCCGGGATTGTTTGTCTTAAAAAGCCTTTCACCCTCGGATTCCGCGAACAGGAACGAGGCGGCAAAAAAAACTAAAAAATATCTGCAAATTTTCATTATATCTATTTTAACACATTATAGAATAAAAAGTAACCAAAACAAAACCCTATCCAATATTTTATTTTTCAGTTATAATCACAGATTAATACTGGAGTTTTAAAATTATGATGATTGCCATTTCAGTTGCCATTCTGATTATCATCGCGGGACTTCTTGCGCTTGTAATCAGACTTGTCGCAATGCCAAAAAAGCTTGAAACCGTAAAAAAGCTTCTAAAACAGGGAAAAAATCAGGCCGCCGCAAAACTGGCTAAACAGATTTCGGCAAAAGATCCCCAAAACTACAGCGTCCACTATTACCTTGGAAAAGCATACCTTGCAGACAACCGCGGCGAACTTGCCCTGATAGAATTCAAGACTGTGAACGAACACGCGCTTTTTGACTCCAATCTTCCGGAAATTCCGTTCAGGAAAGAATTCGCCGCCCTTCTTGTAAAATACAGGCAGATTGAAGCCGCCCTTAAAGAATACCTGCTGCTTACAAAACTTGACCCGACCTGCTCGGACAATTATTTCAACGCAGCGAAACTTTATGAAATGACAAACCGAAAGGACCTTGCCCTTTCAATTTATAAAAAATGCATCGCGCTGAATCCAAAAAACGCAAAGGCGCACGCCGCCATCGGCTACATTCTTTTTCAGGCGAAGCAGACAAACGAGGCAAAAAGGGAACTTGACCTTGCGATCCACCTGAATCCCGAAGAATATTCATGCTACTATTATTTGGGAAAAATCTTAAAGGACGCAAAAGACCTGGGAGGAGCTGTAAAGGCATTTGAAAAAGCGCAGCGGGACAGCGAGTTCAAGCAGAAGGCGTTAATTGAAAGAAGCACCTGCTACATGATGGCAAACCGTCTTGACAATGCGCAGATTGACCTTCAGCGCGCAATAGACCTGGACAAAGCCGGAACAAGCAACGACACGCTGTACGCCAGATACTTCCTTGCGGCATGCTATGAAAAGAACAGAAAAATCGACAAGGCGATTGAGCAGTGGGAATCAATCCTTAAAGTAAACCGCTCTTTCCGCGATGTAGGCGCGAAACTTTCCGAATACAAGGCTCTTGAAGCAAACGACAACCTTAAAGACTACCTCACAAGCTCGGATGCCGAATTTATAGAAATCTGCAAAAACACAACAAAAAAAGCGCTTGGATTCAACGCCGTGCAGGCTGACTCAAAGAAATTCGGTGTTCAGATAATTGCGACAGAAGGAAAGGACGGCGACTGGATGAGCGTAAGAAAACAGTCATTCCTTCTGCGTTTTTACCGGGATGTTGAACCGCTGGAAGATGCGCCGGTAAGGGATATACTTGAAACCGCAAAATCTTCCAACTGTACAAAATCATTCATTTTCGCAAGCTCGGGCTTTACACGGACTGCCATCGCATTCGCAGAAAACCGCCCGGTGGAACTTGCAGGCAAAGAAAAGCTGCAGCAGCTTTTGGAAATCGCCGCAAAACCGGACAAATAGAATGAAAATCCTCTGCGTTTCCGATCAGATTGATCCGCTTATATACAACCAGAATGCGCACAAAAATTTCCCGGACATAGACTTGATCTTATGCGCCGGCGACCTTCCCATGGATTATGTCGATTTTATTGTATCAGTATTCAATAAACCGACCTATTTTATTTTTGGAAACCACGATTTAAAGGAATTCAAATATTATCACGGAACAATGTCCGCGCCGCCAAGACCTACAACAAGCGCGCAGTCAACAACTTCGATAGAAATTCACTTTGAATCAATAAAAGAAGACCATCACCACGGCGCAAATTACGCTGGATTTAAAAATATCCGCCTTAAGAATTTCAAAATCAGGAACAGAAGAGGAAAAACAACTCCGCTGCTTCTTACCGGAATTTCAGGCTCAATCCGCTACAACAATGGTCTTTGCCAGTACTCAGACGCAGAAATGGCAATGCACCTGCTGGGGCTTGTACCTAGACTCCTGCTTAATAAAATACTGTACGGACGTTTCACCGATATTTTTCTTACGCATTCCGCGCCGTATAAAATTCATGACCACGACGACCCATGCCACAGGGGTTTCAAGTCATTCAACTTATTTTTAAAATTATTCAAGCCGGAATACATGATTCACGGCCATATACATCTTTACGACAACAGAGAGGAAAGAGTTTCAAAATATGAAGACACAACCATAATAAATGCCTTCGCACATTACATTCTAGAATTCAACACGGACAAAAACGGAGTGCAAAAATAATGTTACCAGAAGCAGAAAGCGATTTCGCAAGGGCAAGAAACAAAGCGCTTTTTAATGAAATCCAGCACCTTCTAACACCGGAAGAAGCGGCTATGATTTCTTTAAAAGCCGTAAGAAAAGTAATAAAAACGCAGTCAGAAACATATATAGGAATGAAAGTCATTCCTATAAACAAAATAGTAGGCAGCGAAGGACGCTACAGGGATTTTGACAACCAGTTCTTTCCAAAGCGCTCAATTATAAAGGAACGATGGGAACATGTTGACGAAGCCGTAATAAAAGACATCGTCCTCCCGCCTATAAAAGTCTACGAACTTGGCGGACTGTATTTTGTGCGCGATGGAAACCACAGGGTTTCCGTCGCAAAATCTAAAGGCGTTGAATTTATCGATGCGGAAGTAGTTTCCCTCCAGACGGAAATAAAGCTTTCCCCGGCCAGAACCCTGAACGGAATGATGAAGCAGATTATCTCCTACGAAAAAAGAAATTTCTATTTTGAGACAAATTTCGGAGACATAACGGACTACTGGGTATTAGATTTTTCAACCGCCGGACAGTACGACGTAATCTACAATCATATCCTTACGCACAAATACTTTATAAACCAGAACCAGACGGAAGAAATTCCTATGGAAGACGCGATTCTTTCGTGGTTCAACAACGTATACCTTCCTGTTGTCACCACAATACAGAAATACAAGATAATGAAGTATTTTAGAAAAAACACGGTAAGCGACCTTTACGTATGGATAATAACGTTCTATGATGAGCTGAAGAAAAAATTCGGCGATGGGCTTCCGCTGGATCAAATTGTCTACGACATAAAGAGGGAGAAAAAATTTTCCCTGCTTTCAAGAGTCAGGAATTTTATCAAGAAATACATTCTAAAAAAAGAAATAAGTAATTTTTCGCATAAGATTGACAGATAATTAAAATAATAAAAAAAATTGACGGCTGGATATTTCAATGTTAATATAATCTAAAGTCATCAATGTAACAGGAGCTGAATATTGTTGGACTCAATTGATTCATTTGTAAACCTCCCGCTTCTTATCGCAGCAGGTGCCGGTCTGGTTCTTTTTATTTTGCTTTTGATTGCAAAAATAAGGAATGCGGCAAAAATCAGTTTTATATTTTTCCCCTGCATCGGAGTGTTAATAGCCGGTCTGCTTTATACATATTTTGACCACAAGCTTTTTTACATTTCGGCAATAACCATTGTCCTGGAATTTTTATTTATTGCATACGCATTTGTGCTTGCAGTTTATGATCCTGTAAAACGCGCGGAAAGAAAAGCGAAGAAAGAAAAAGAATCTGAAGAAAATTCCAGTTCCGAGGAAATAAGTAAAGAAGCTCTTGATGCCCTGGAGAACAAATACAAGACTATAATCGAAGAAGACAAAGAGCTTACGGTAAAAGCATCAAGTTATTTCAATGAAGAAAATTCTCTTTCTCAGTTTCTTGAATTTTTCAACAAGCAGATTGTACAAAAAACCGGCGCAGACGGCGGAGCAATCCTTGTGCTTGATGAATTTGACAACGTTCTTGCGGTAAAAACCGTCACAGGTGTATTTCCGCCGCCATATAAAATCCCGGACGATATTCCGCACAAGCAGCTTCGGATTGAAACAAACTTCAAATATGCGCAGTATTCCCTGGAAGGCAATGTTTTCGGCGATTTCTTTACAAATGGAGTCGCGGAAAACATCACGAACCCGACAAAAGACAAGCGTATTTTCCAGAACGGACCGGAAGATTTCCTTCGCGTAGGTCCATATATGTTCATTCCAGTAAAACAAATGGGTGAACCAGTCGCTCTCGCTGTCCTTGCGCGAAAACCGGATTCAGAACCGTTCAGCAAGAAGGACTTTGAAAAAGCATGCAGTCTCTGCGACGGACTTGCGACCGCCCTTATACCATTAAACAGCTTCCTTTCTTATTCAGAACACACTGAACTGACAAAGGAAGGCGACATCGCGACAAAATTCCAGAAAACACTTGTTCCGGAAAAGATTCCTGTAATCAACAAGCTTTCCATCGGCAAGTATTCTATAACAAATGAAAATGTATGCGGTGACTACTACGACATAATTCCTTCAAGAAAGGACAGAATCACATTTGTAATGGCAGACGTCGCCGGAAAAGGCATGAATTCCCTTACGATAATGATTATGATTCGCGCCATGCTCCGTCTTGTCGCGAACACAAACCAGAGCTCGGCGACGCTTCTTGAATGGGTAAACCGTACAATCTGCTCAGAAAAGAACAGCATGGACCACTTTGCAAGCGTTGCCCTGATAAACTACAACAGCATTGACAACACTGCGCAGATTGCGACATCAGGAATCAATCCTGTCATGCTATACAAGGCAAGCGACAAGACTATAAACAAGATTTCAACAAACTGCGAGCCTATCGGCGTGGAAAAAACCACTGAGTATAAAAACATCGACTTGACTCTTGATGCAGGGGATATTCTTGTAACTTGCACCGATGGTTTACTTGAATGTCTTGATGAAAGAGGTGTACAATACTCTATAGACAACTTACAAAAGGTTATTCAAGCCAACTGCAATTTGAATGGGAAAGACATTGCAGCAAAGGTAAAAGATAATATCAAAAAATTCTGTGGCAATACACAGCAATACGATGACCAGAGCCTTCTGATCATAAAAATACAGGGATAAGGAGTACCTTATGGAACTTAAAATACGAAAAAATGGAGATGTCTACATCATTGATGTAAACGGAGAAATGGATCTCTACAATTCTTATAAACTTAAGGAACTTGTTATGAAGATGATTGAAAAAAATGTCAAAGTCTTCATAATCAACCTTGAGCAAGTTGACTATATCGACTCGTCTGGAATTGGTGCATTGATTTACATTTGTTCAACTATTAAAAAGATGAACCTGAAGCTTTCTATTTCAAACATTCACGGTTCTGTAAAGAAAGTAATTGAACTTACAAAACTTATGGGATATTTCCCTATTGCAAACAGTATTGAAGAAGCGCTTTTGATGGTAAAAGAATAGCCTTTAAGCTATTGCAGCCGGGTTTTAGTACCTGAGCGATATAATTCAGGTATGTAAACCCGCGGCACGAATAAAAAGTATTTCCCAACTTATTCTGTTCTTGTAAAAAGGAGATTTTTATGGAAGAACCAACAGTAAAAGAATTACGTTCTGACGACAATGATCCATTGTTCGACAAAACAAATATGCTTAAGAAGGAATTCCCTTCAGACTTTAGACAGATTCGATATTTTACGCTTTTGATTGTTCAGTCAGCTCCATCTGAAATCAAGGAATTAAACCTTCTTGAACAGCAAATTAGTGAAGTAATCAAAAATGCTGTAAAACATGGAAATCACTGCGACATAAACAAAAAAGTAACGGTATGGTACTCATTCAGCCCTACCCATGCGCATGTTATTGTTCAGGACGAAGGTGAAGGTTTTAAGGATCTTGAAAAATGGAACGAATTCAACAGAAAGAGACTTTCATGCCTTCATGCGAATAATTATGAGGAACTGGCTAACTACGTTTCTTTTAAAACAAAAGAGTCTGATGCGCAGGACGGCGGAAACGCTTTGTTCGCTGCTCTTGAATATTGGAACGGCGGTTTTGTATACAATGGAAAGCGAAATGCTGTTGCCATGCTGAAGAAATTTCAGCAGAAATCGCGCTAATTAAACAATTTCTAAAAAAAAGACTGTCCTTTTTATCAAGCATTGCTTGAAGGACAGTCTTTTTTATTTCTACAATTCTGAAACCGGAATACGGTACACGCTTCCGCAGTTCCTGCAGGTTATTTCAATCGGATCTGGACCATTTTTCTTTATATCATCAATCTGGTCGGCAGGAAGATGCCTTATATAATCCAAGTACGTTTCTTCCGAGCATGGACAGTCAAAAGTCACATTTCTGCGGACTGCTATGGAAGGTTTAAATTCTCTGAAAAGACCATAGACAAAATCTTCAATAGTACCTTTTTCACTGAACCACTGCCCTATCGATGGCGCAGTCTTAAATGCCATTTCCGCCCGCGAAATCAAATCCTGGTCAGCATCCTTATCCGCAGATGTAGATTTTGATGCTCCGCTTCCGCGTTTTCCACCGGTTTCAGGCATAATCTGAAGAAAAAGTCCGCCAGCGCCAACAACACGACCTTTTTTATCCAACTGAATGCCCGTGTTAAATGCGGAAGAAATCTGCTCCGACTGGTTGTAATACGACGCAATATCCAGAGCGATGTTACCAGAGTCCACAGGCACGGAGCTAGTATATGGATTTTTATCACCTTCATGAATTGTTGAAACCGTCAGAGTCCCTTTTCCCAAAAACGGCTTCAAATTCCAGTTTTCAAGAGGCTTTTCAACAGGTATATGCTCATTAAAAAGGTAACCGCGGACCGTTCCCTTTGAATCAACCTCAACAGAAAAGCCCTTCGCAGGACCATCAACTTCGTAGCGCAACGTTGTATGTTCCTTGCCTTTCATCAAAGGAAGCATAAGCGAGCCGCAGAGCACAGCCTGGCCAAAAACCATAGTTTCAAGGATTCCAAGATTGTGCTGAAGGCGCGCCTGGTTCACAAAACGGGTTCCATGAAAAAAAGCACCACGGATTCTTCCATCTGCCATTACAAAAACAGCCATTTCATCCTTAGGAAGAGAACGCAAATGCTCCGCCAATTCCAAATCTTTTATTTCAGCTTTTATCATATATATAATTTAATATTTATAATAAAATGAGTAAATAACCAGAATGCCAAGTTTTTTTTCATCGCGCGAGTTTTCGTTCCGAAAACTCGTTAAAAAGAAAAAGAACTTCTAATGAAGTTCTTTTTCTTTTTGGAGATGGCGGGAATTGAACCCGCGTCCGGGTATGCAGCTCGAAGGCTTCTACATGTTTAGTTATGCGAGGTAATTGTCGGGAAAAGGTGGCAGCATAACAAGCGTCTTTTCCGTATTCCGGCTAAATGTCTTGCACAAAGGCCGAACGCATTGCGCAACAAGTTCCTGTTAGCGTCAGAACATTGCAAAGTTAGGAACAGCACCCTGCAAGTTCCGTGCCCACTGCTTACGCAGCAAGAGCAAACTGTTCTTCAGAAGAATCTTCTTCTTCTTTTCTGTTGAAGATTGCAGTTATTTTTTTTGTCAGCTCAAGGCGCCTTCACACCTACATGCAACCAGCGGACTCTCACATCCGTCGAAACCGGTGCACCCCCAATACACTAGGTACTTAGAATATAACTTAGAAAAATATAAAAGTCAAATTTATTATTACAAAAGAAGAAACACCGAGAGGTTCTTTCCATTCTTGTTTTCTTATTGTAAATAAAACCGCAGAGTGATAATATTAAAGAAATTATCAATTATATAAATAAGGTGAATTAAATGGCTGACGAAAAATTACAGACGATTAGACACAGCTGCGCGCACGTAATGGCAGAAGCTATCTTAAAATTGTTTCCGGGAACTAAAATTGCTATTGGTCCTGCTATAGACAATGGATTTTATTATGATTTCGATTTTCCAACCGACACCAAATTTACAGAAGACGATTTTCAGACAGTAGAAAAAGAAATGCGAAAAATAATCGCTGGAAATCACAATTTTGAACGCAAGGAAGTTTCTAAAGAAGAGGCTCTAAAACTTTTTTCCGGTCAGGATTACAAAATAGAACTAATAAATGACCTTCCAGAAGGCGAAACAATCACAACTTACGAGCAGGACGGATTCCTTGACCTTTGCCGCGGTCCGCACGTAAGCAACACAAAAGAAATAAACGCGCAGGCCTTTAAATTGCACAAGATTGCCGGAGCATACTGGCGCGGTGATTCAGACCGTCCTATGCTTACACGTATCTACGCGCTCTGCTTTGAAAAGCCAAATAAACTGAAAGAATATCTTACAATGCTTGCCGAGGCAGAAAAACGCGACCACCGCAAGCTTGGCGTTGAAATGGATCTTTTCCATCTTGAGCCGGAAGATCCCGGACAGATTTTCTGGCATCCAAACGGATGGACAATATACACAACAATTCAGGATTATATGCGCAAGCAAGTCCGCCGCGATGGTTACCTTGAAGTAAACACGCCTGCCATCATGCCTCGCTCGCTTTGGGAAAAATCAGGCCACTGGGGACACTACCAGAAAAATATGTTCATAACTGAATCAGAGAAACGGCTTTTTGCAATAAAACCTATGAACTGTCCTGGAGCCATTGAGATTTTCAAGAGCCGCTTGCGTTCATACAAGGATCTTCCTATCCGTCTTGCAGAATTTGGACACGACGTACGGAACGAGCCATCCGGAACATTGCATGGAATAATGAGGGTCCGCGGATTCGTTCAGGATGATGCCCATATCATCTGTACAGAAGAGCAGGTTGCGCCAGAAGTTGCAAAATTCTGCAAGCTTTTGAAAAATGTATACAGAGACTTTGGGTTCAATGACCTGGTTGTAAAATTTTCAACAATGCCGGAAGACCACGTTGGCGACCTTGCCACCTGGGAAAGAGCAGAAAAAGCATTGTCAGACGCTTGTCACGAAGCCGGACTGAACTATGAAATACAGCCTGGAGAAGGCGCATTCTACGGTCCGAAACTTGAATTTAAACTTTACGACTGCCTTGGACGCGAATGGCAGTGCGGAACAATCCAGGCGGATTTCCAGCTTCCTTCTGCCGAGCGGCTTGATGCGACTTATATCGGAAAAGATAATCAGAAACATCATCCTGTCATGCTCCACCGGGCAATCTTAGGTTCTTTGGAACGGTTTATCGGTATTCTTATTGAAAATTTCGCAGGTTCATTTCCTACATGGCTTGCTTTTGAGCAGGCGGCGGTTGTTCCTGTTTCCAATGCTTTTGATGACTATGCAAACGAAGTGAACGATGCCTTGCTGAAAGCTGACATCCGTTCTGCCGCATATACTTCCGATGACAATATGAGACAGAAAATCAAAATAATTACAAAGGAACACAAAACGCCTTACATTCTTGTTGTTGGCGAAAATGAAAAAAATGAAAAAACCGTAACGGTAAGATTCCGTCAATCCAGCGGTCTTGAACAGAAAACCATGAAGCTTGAGGATTTCATCGCTTATGTCCACGAAAAAACCGAAAGCCACTTTATCGGAATCTAACTTTACCGGCACAAAACATGGAAGACAGCGAATATTATAAAATGATGAGGGAGCAATACTCTCATCGTTTTACTGTAAAAAAGAATAAGAATTTTCAATATGCGCAATGGTCATCGCATCAGGGACGAGAGGACGCCCAGATGCTTCAGGAGAAAGAATCAGGTTGGAAAGCCGGCAGCAATTTTGACAATTCAGATGAAAACGCCGGCGAAGAATAAGTTTTTTTCAAGCGTTGACTATCGTTATTTTCAAATGTAAAATATATCTATGTTTGACGTAAAAGAATCTGATTTTTTTGATCTTGAAGATGAAGCATTTGATACTGTAATTGAACCGGGAATAAAATTCACTGGAAATATCAAATTTGTAAAGCCATTTATGATTCGTGGAAAAGTAAATGGCAAAATAGATGCGACAAGCGATCTTGTTATTGATAAGAATTCAGAGGTAAATGCTGATATAAATGCCGTAAGAATTCTTGTAAAGGGAAAAGTCCACGGAAATGTTTCCGGAAAAGATTTAATTTTCATTACAGCAACCGGTTCCGTTGACGGCGATATAACTTCCAGACAAATTGTTCTGGAACCCGGAAGCACATTTACCGGCCGTTGCACAATGATAAAATAATAGGTGAAAAAATGAAAAAATACACATCTGCCTTATTATTAGCCATTTTCTCTTTTTCGATATATGCGCAGAATATCAAGCAGGATGCGCTTATTCTTTACAATAACGGACATTACGCAGAATCAATCGCTGTCTGCGAGCAGGAGCTTGCTCAAAATCCGAACAGAGTTGAATCCTACGTTGTAATGTGCTGGGCCCTTGTAAGAAACAAGCAGTACCTTGAAGCTGAACAAAGAGCCTTGCAGGGGCTGAAAGTCAGCCAATACGATTTACGGCTTACAGAAATTCTTGGAGAAGCCAGATATTTTCTTGGAAAGAACAATGGCGCAATGGAACAGTTCCAGAAATATGTCGCGAATGCTCCGGAAAGCAGCAGCCGCGTTGGAACAGCCTATTACTATATGGGCGAAATTTACATACGGCAGGCACGATACCAGCACGCGGACATCGCTATTTCCGCGGCAGTAAGAAAAGAGCCTCTGATTGCAAACTGGTGGGTTCGTCTTGGATACGCTCGCGAAATGGCAAAAAACTATTACGAAGCTGCAAATGCCTATGATGAAGCGTTAAGATTGAATTCCTCTTCAATAGAAGCTGAAAGAGGAAGAAACAGAGTTGCAGAGAAACTTCAATAAAAATTGAACATACGATTTGAAACGATGGGCTGCCGCTTGAATCAAATTGAAAGCGAGAGCGCTGCCCGTTCTTTTGTGGAAGCAGATTTTAATGTAATAATAAAACCTTTGCAGGCAAAAAATGATTCTGACTTGGAAACAGTTCTTTGCATTGTAAATACGTGCGCCGTTACTCAAAAGGCGGAACAAAAGGACCGCCGCATAATACGGCTTGTCCTGGAAAAATGTCCGAACGCCACTGTTATTGTAACCGGCTGTTATGCCCAGCTTTCTTCAGATAAAATAAAATCTATTGATAAAAGAATCGCTGTTCTGAAAGGTCAGTTAAAAAGCAGGCTCGCAGACGTTCCTGCTCTTTTAAGAAATGAAATCACCTTAAACAAATTCAACCCTTTAAATTTTGCAGAGCTCTTAAACAATGGTCTTTTTAATGCCGCAACTGAAACTCCGGGAACAAGCGAAAATGCATTCCGGCTTGCAACGGATTCTTTTATAGCGCATAGCCGTTCTTCAATAAAAATTCAAGACGGCTGCAATTGCAACTGCAGTTACTGTACAATACATATCGCGCGCGGACGTTCTGTTTCGCTCGATGCGGAAGAGATTATCAGGCGTGTGCAAAAACTTGAAAAATCCGGGCAGGCGGAAGTTGTAATAACATCGGTGAACATTGCACAATACAGGGGAAAATACAAGGACAGCTACATAAATTTCAGTCAATTACTGAAACTGTGCCTTGCCCATACTGAAAAAATTTCCTTTAGAATTTCAAGCCTTTACCCGGAAACCGTTGACTCAGAATTTTGTTCCGTAATAAAAGATTCCCGCGTGCGGCCATATTTTCATATTTCAGTACAAAGCGGCAGCAATAAAATTCTAAAAATGATGAGGCGGAGCTATTCCGCAGAAAATGTAATCGCAGCCTGCAATATGTTAAAAAAATCAAAATCAGAACCATTTTTATCATGTGATATAATAACAGGTTTTCCCGGTGAAACAGATGAAGATTTTGAAGAAACAATGAAACTATGCAAGACCTGTGATTTTGCATGGGTTCATGTGTTCCCTTTCAGCGCGCGGCCGGGAACAGAAGCCGCGGAAATGAAGCAAAAAATTCCCCAGGCAACAAGTGGCAAAAGAGCGGCTGAACTCGCCTCGTGGGCCAGACAGAACAAAATCAAATATATAGAGAATTTCCGCGGAAAAACCGTAAACGCAGTCCTTGAAACCGTAAAAAAGCCCTTTGCATTCGCAAATGAAGAAGGAAGGGAAATTTTTCATGCGGTTTCAGAAAATTTCCTTCACTGCGAGATTTCCGCCCCGGCTGGAAAAATTAAAATCAACCCGGGAAGCGCAATCAAGCTTAAAATACTCGGGCCAATCGGAATTGGAGAACGAAAAAACGGAGAAATCGACACTCTTGCAGATTTTGCGGATTTTTCATAAAAATACAGAAAAAAAAATAATATTTTGAATATTTTCTATTGATTCTTTTTTTGAAATCATATATAGTTATATTCACTTAGCGGGATGTAGCGCAGCTGGTAGCGCGTCTGGTTTGGGACCAGGATGTCGCAGGTTCAAATCCTGTCATCCCGATTACTTTTTACTTAAATCTTTGTTATGTAAAGAATTGGCTTTCGAGGTAAAAAACTTAATTACATTTATTTTTCTAGGTATTTTTTCACGCTTTGCCTAGATTTTTGTATGGAGTTTTTATGCTTGACCGCCGTTATAAGTATTCTTTACGTCTGACTAGTCCGTTTTATATTTTCCGCAAGTACCGCAGAAGCGACATTTTATAAGCCGTGGTAAATGTATTCTCAGAAATCTTAGAGGATTTTGGCGGTATCGGACGGGCGATTCTCGGTTTCTTGCAGAGTCCAGATGACGAGCTTGAGATTTTTTTTATTTAAGTTGGACTCAAGAAAAAGATTTATAAAAAATCACAAATCATCTTTTTTACTGAACCCCCAGAAATTGAAGCGAAGTTAACGCCGACCGGTCAAAGGCAGCACGGATGCCGCCGAAAGTGAACGAAGATGCCGTAAAAGGACTCGCAGGACGCGACGAATGAAACGCAAATCCTGTCATCCCGAAAACTATCATTCACATATTATCGTTATTTCTTTTGAAATTCCAATTCCATTGCACTCTGCAGAAACGTTCAAGGTGTATTCACCAGAAATCCAGGTGGGGTCTGCGAAAATGTATATGGCAGAAGATTTTTCAGACGAATAAGAATCTGTCTTGTCTTCTGATTTTAGCAACACACAGTCTTCTGCGATTGCGCCTAAATAGTTTCTTGTAACTTTCCAGTTCGAAAGCTCAACTAAATCACCGTCTATGACTGCATTAATTTTTATATAACTTCCCTTTGTAATTTTTGAATTACCTGAATCCAGCACAAACTCAATCTTTTTTGCATTTTCAATTGGATTTGAAGCCACACCGGAAGAATCGTGTCCGAATTTTTCCCATTGCGCATACAGAGTTACGACCGCATTATTTTCTACGGCGAGATTTTTTATTTTTTCATTTGCGGCATAAGAAGTTCCGCTTCCATCTTTTTCTGTATTCCAGGCGCCTGCTCTAAAACCAAAAGGTAAAGCAAAAGTATTTTCCGGCAATGTGAATTCAACGCCATATTTTGCAGAAATATCCGGAATATTTCCAGAAGCGCCGTTTCCATCAAATTTTACTGTATATTTGTTCCTGTCATATTTTATTTTAACAACAGTAGAGCCATCCTCGGAAATAACCTTTTGTATAAAGGGCTGTGCAGTAAAACCTTCATAATCTTTTAATGCAGCCTCTGTCTGAGCGCCAACCACACCTTCAAGAGGCTCTGATTCCTTGAGCGTATATTCATCATCGTCTTCATTTTGAACAAAATGACAGACTTTGTATTCCGCCATTTTTCCCCACTCTGCCAAAAAATCAAAAGAAGATGAAGAAACGTAAATTTCGGAAACATAACCTGTTTTTTCATCAATTTTTATATAATCAGGAATTTCCGTGTTCTTGCTAACAGTATTGCGGTAAAATTTCCATCCGACAAGAACATTTCCATCCGCGAATTTCAAAACCTCCGGGTCATTAGCTTTAGGAAGATTCTCAGAGGCCAGAGTCGTTCCAATCATATATCGGCGTGTAAAAAACGAAGAATCTTCAGCTTTATAAAAATTGAAAGTTACGGAAAATTCTTCTTCGCGGATTTCATCAAAATCGCTGAACCAGTTTACGGAACACGAGGAAACAAACAGAAGAGATAAAAGAATCAGCAGGAACAAGGACTTATTTACCATCTTATCCCCAAAGAAATATAAGGCGATAAAAAATCTGTCGGCATTCCGTCAATAAATACAAAAATATAATCCGCTCCGGCTTCCATCAAAAAATTTCCGGCAGTAAAGACAAGAGAACTTCCACCTTGAACGCCAAGATATCCGTATGCGGCATCTTTTTTCAGGTTGTCAGAATCTTTGTAGTCCATAAAATTCTGAATGAAAATCAAATTTCCGCCGGCGCGAACATTCAGTTTCAAGGCATTTCTGAAAATTTTTCGCTGATACAAAAGATTCATTCTTAAAAAGGCAAATTTGTCGCTGTAATCATAATTTGAAGTGTTCAGCTCATATTTTGAAACCAAGGAATCTATCTCTATTCCAATTCTGTTTGATTTTTTTATCTCCGGAACAAAGCCTAACTTTAATCCTAAAAAAGGCATGGCTTTTCCGTCGGAAAATTCGTCAAAAAACGGGCTAAAAAGAAGACCTCCGTCCGCAGCCGCATAGAATCCAAAAATCCGCTTTTCTTTTTTTCCGCTTTTTTTAGTTTCTGGTTCAGAAGCGATTTTTTCTTCCGCAAGACGTTTTTCCTCGGCAATTCTTGCCTCTTCTGCAAGCCGCTTT
>ERZ1026780.271-NODE-271-length-44023-cov-17.173808_pt1 | contig 44023 bp, 36 predicted proteins | sample MGYA00380126_ERZ1026780 | MGnify/ENA primary metagenome ERZ1026780 (study PRJEB33269, sample SAMEA4719762) | human gut metagenome | biome: human-associated habitat; feature: organic feature; material: feces | place: Cameroon | collected 2013-10 ... | reverse complement strand
TGCGGTTTTCCAAAGAGGAATTTGTTTGGAAAATGCTCGGCGACAGTATGGAGAACCGGGAAATGCTGCTGCCGAAGGAGATGGAACTGCTGGTTGATTTTATGAAAACGCAGAAAAAGTACGGCGGCAGCAACACGGAGTTTTGCAAGCGGTATAACGAATACGCGGGACAGGCGGTATCGGCAAGAGGATTGAAACGGCTGATGAATCTTTGGGAATACCGCCTTGCTGATTTCGGCGTGCGCTTTCGCAGCCACCGCAGCAACGGCACCCGACTGCTGGAAATTGAATATTCCTTTTCTGCCGGTGACGAAAGTGCCGTTGGTGACGGTTAAATCGGTGTACCCCCAAAGCATTCGTCCCAAGCGTTCCTTTCGTCCCTGTCGGCGGTTTACAGGCGGTTTGTGCCGCTTTCGGCGGGGAGTGGGGATAAACACCGATGCGAAGGAAACAAAGCAAATTCGGGGCGTTTGCGGGAGTGTCGGTTTTGCCGATTTCCCGGACTTTGTCCGGGGCAAGCAGAGCGTCCGGCTGTCCGCTCGGCGCTCGGCGCAACTCGCCCCTTATTCTCGGGCGGCAGCCCGAACCCACTGAACTTGGAAACGGAGAGTGATAATTATGAGTAAACCCAGACGGCGTGACACCACGCTGACGATTCGGCTGACCAAAACCGAAAAAGAACGCATTGAACGCAACGCAAAACGCACCGAGCGCAGCATCACCGACTATCTTGTTTTGCTGTCGCTGGAAACGCCCATCCATGTTGCGGAAGACGTAAAGCCCTTGCTGATCGAACTCAAACGCATCGGCAACAACCTGAACCAAATCACGGCAAAGATCAACGCCGGCGCGTTTCGGTCGTATAATTTTGAAGATATCGTGACTACCTGCAAGACCCGAAGCCGGAGAATATGCCGATCCTGGGCGATCTGTACGACCTTCTTCGGAAGCAGACGGAGCCGGAAGCGCAGACCATCGCGACCGCCCTTGAAATCTATGTCAACGGCAGCCTGAACGTGTTCAACCATCGTTCCAATACCTTCTATGTGTCTGACGAAGGCTGGCTCATGCTGCCGGAAGTTCTGGCGTATGGAAACTACGAGCTTTACGAGGTGGCTGCGCCTTACGGCTATGTGCTCTCCGGCGAGGCGATCCCGTTCACCGTTGACGGCAGCGAGACGGTCGTTACTGTGACCCAATACAACATGCCCCAAAAGGGACAGATCACCATTTCCAAAACCGGCGAAGTATTCTTCTCCGTGCAGGAAAACGAGGGGATTTATCAGCCGGTCTATGAAGTCAAGGGGCTTTCCGGCGCGACTTATGAGCTGATTGCCGACGAGGATATTTATACCGGCGACGGCACCCTTCGCGTGGCAAAGGATACGGTTGTGGAAACGCTCACCACCGGGGATGACGGGATTGCGGAGAGCGGACTTCTCTATCTTGGCAAATACCGCCTGGAAGAACGTCAGGCGCCGTATGGCTTCGTTCTGAATGAAACGCCGGAGTATGTGGAGCTTTCCTAACGGTCACGCTCCTAAGCGTTTCGCAGAAACGCGCAGCCGCGCATCTTGCGCGTTCAAAGGGGTCTTAGGGGCGTTGCCCCTGACAAGCAGAGGGGAGTTTTCGCGGCGGCGGAAACTGCCCGAAAAGCAAAGTGGGTACCTCTTTGCCCTGCTTGCCACGTTTACCACGTTTATCAGAAATTTCCGATAACCCCCTCCTTTCGTTTTTTCCCTCTGCTCATACTGCAAATTGAAACGCCGGACTTGATGGCCGAAAGACTTTCGAGGCAATCCTATCTATTCAGATAATCCCAAAAGGCGTTGACCATATTTCGTTCGCTGATTACGAACGCCCCCAGGGGCATGTCGGTTTTTGCCATCACAACCCCGGTATCATCCTTCACATACAGCAGCGTATGGAAGTCCAGTTCACTGCTGAGGACGACCGTCAGATTCTCATACTGCCTTTCCAGCAATCTCAACCATTCCCAGTGCGCCAGATACTGCTCCCGCGTATAGGTAAAGTCATGGATAGAAAGCGCTTCTGCCAGAGGCAGCTTTAGAAGCGAGGGCGTTAGCAGGGCAAGCTCCGGGTCCAATAGCGTCAGTGTAATACGCTGCTTTTGTACATTCCTGCAAAATAAGGCAAAGCTCTGTTCCCACAGTTGAAACAGCGCCTCGCTTCCAGTCTGCGCCGTCAATTCACGTGCAAGCGACTCCGGCATGGTAAACAGCGGCGGAATGGCACAGCGCAGGCGAACGTTTCCCTCGGCATAGACAAGACCGAAAAAGTCTCTGTGAAACCGCTCCGTTTCCTTTCCTGTAAAAATGCGCATGAGAGGGCGACAAAGCATGAAGTAACGCTCGTATTCTGTTACAAGCGCGCCAACCGCTGCCCTGTCCGTTAGGAAGATGTGGAGCATCCCCTCCGTATCTTGTTGTACGGAGGAGGAAATGACAGCCGCTGTATCCGGGGCGATGAACATCGTCCGCTGAAAGACTCCGTCCCGCAGACGCGGATAGTAGTATGGCTCAATCATGCCCGTCATATAGATGGGGATCCACTTGGTGATGGCTTCCAGGAATTCGTTGAGGTCCCGCGACACGGTATGGATAATCCGCACCCGGTTGCCCTTCAAAATGACCTGTGTAAAAAGCTCCCTCCAGCGTGTTGCAAAGGAGGCATCCTCATAAAGCCACGCCATATTCTCATCGGAAAACAGCAGCAGCGTCTGGGGCTTTTCCTCCTGCAGTATCATCAGGAAAAACTGCTCCACCGCCTTGCGCTTGCCAGCGTTTCCGTATAGATATTGGGCATACTTCTGCGGCGCTTCCTCGACGCTTAAGCCGATCGGCGCAGAGGCCGGACTCGATACGACCCGCGAAAAGCCGGAGATCAGCCTGCCGGTCGCGGCAGAGGTATCCTTTTCCCGTTCCAGAAGCCATTGCTCCAGATATCGTGCCGTGTGCTCCGCAGAGCCAAGGGCGGCGTCTCCGATGCCCGTCAGCTTTTGCAGCGCATTGCGCTGATATTCCTTTCGGATATGCTCCGCAAGATACAGGCACATGGGCGCCAGGTATTCGTGCTTTTTGGGCAGCGGCCTTGCGCCGGTGCGAAGCCTGCCGATGTGCGAGCCGTTCATATTGACGGCCCGGCCCAGCAGGCTGTTGGAAACCTCCGCAATATTCAGCAGCGCATCAAACCGTTCTGCAAACATAGAATCATCCTCCCCGTGAATTTGCCTTTATTATAGCACAAAGCCTAGACCAGTTCAATATTTCTGGCGCAAAATGTGCCAGAAATTTGGCACGACCATTTTGGCTTAACCTATTGTATCGGCCGCAGCCTTCAGATAAAATAAAAATATACGGACGCAAAGGAGACGGTCAATATGCGGATTCTCATCAAACGGGAGGATTTTTCCACGAGCCGCTATGAGCTTCAGGCCGGCAGCGCCGCGCTGGAGCTTACCGGGGAGGACGGCGCATTCTCCCTGCCCTATTCGGAGGTCAGGGATTTTTGCATCACCCGGGACGGCTGCGGAAAGACGTACTTCACCATGCTCTGTGGACGAACCATGTATGAGGGACAAATTCTGGACGTGAGGGAGGTGGAGTCTTTCACGGAGGCGCTGAAAACGGAGCTGGATGGGGTCATCCATATCGAAGTCAGAAAGAAATAAAGATGTGAACGTATAAAAACTATATAAAAAACGGGAGGAATACACGATGAAAAGGAAAATCATATCCGTGTTGCTGGCAGCCGCAATGCTCTCATCCCTGCTGGCAGGCTGCGGCGGAACGGGCGGCGGTAAAAGTGAGGCCTTGACTCTTTCGCCGGAGACGACCAGCGTTACCACGAGCGACGGAATTACCGTGGTGGTTGGCGATTACGTGCTGGACGGCGAAACGGAGCTTACGGTTACAAAGCAGCCTGCGGAGGAAAACAAAGAGGAAGGATATAAAATCGAAGCCTATGATTTCACCCTGGGCGAGCTGCACGAGCTGGACGATTTTATCACGATCCGCATCCCCTACGATACCACCTATTGTGATGAGGGGCAGGATCCCGCCCGCTGTGTCGGCGCAAAGTACAAAAACGAGTCCACCGGCGTATGGGAGGACGTGCTGTTCGAGGTGGACGTGGAGGCGGGCGAGCTGGTGATCTACACCGACCACCTGTCCTATTACGGGGCCTTTTATGTCAAGAACGAGGGAAAGCGCAGCGCATACATAACGGATGTTCTTGGATACGTTCCGTACATGAGTAGTGATGAGACGCTTTCCCTTGCCAGAGGAATTGCCGCGGACGATCCCGGTACGATGAGAAAGCTGATCGCGTTCGGGGGTGAGGCCAGCAACAAGATGTTCGACTACGCGGATCGCCTTGACAACGCCATCAATATCGCCACGCTGGGGGACGTCCCCGACTGGCTGTCTACGGAAATCCCCGAAACAAACCAGACGCTGTTTTCCGCGATCGGCTATGCGGCGACCTGCGTAAATCTTATGAAAATCGGGATTGACGACAGTCTTGGCGGCGGTGCGGACAAGGGCGAGGTGCTGAATCTCATCCGGGACGTGGGCAGCAAGGTGACGACCTATTGGGCGGACGCCTTCACCACAGCCGGCAGCGGCGCTTTATCCGTCGGGATGGGCGGCGTGCTCATCATCGACAAAATGCTCACTGCCTTCGCCGAGGAAGCGCAGGCCACCAAGCTGGAGGATATGGGCTTTATCTATTATCACTATAACGAGGGCTTTACCGGCTTCGGCCATAAGCCGATGACGGCAAAGGACTGGCGCCAAAAGGTCATACAGGTTCTGGATAAGCATCCGGAAGATCCGGAGATTGCCGTGGCCGCGCTGGAGGCGGGCTTTAACGAGTACGCCTCGCAATTCTTCAAGCTGAGCCTTGAACAGATGAACGAGGTCGCCGCCGATACGCCGGGCGTTACCGTCAAAAGGGTGCCCAGCCTGACTGAGGACGAACAGCAGACGCTGATCGATGGGTATATTGCCCACCTGAAAGACAAGACCATGCCGGCGGTGCTTAAAAGCGTTGAGAACTACATGGTACGTAAGGCGGAGCAATCATACATTACGGCAATGAACGCCGTCAGGGATTATTACAACACGAAAATATCCATTTCCATAAAGGAGAATATCCCGGAGGGGCAGAGCTCGCAGTACGAGGGCTATCAGTTCCGTTTCGCGCCTTTGAGTGAAACGGCGGCAAAGGGCAGCTGGACGGGAAAGTGGAACAAGAGCGGCAGCGTCACCTCGTCCGCCACGCTGATAGGCTTTATCACGGCGGGGCTTCCGCACACGGTGGAATTCTTTGCGCCCGATGCGGATCTCAATACGGCAGAGCCGGAGTTTACAGTTCCATTTGTCATAAGCGCGCCCGATATCCTGATAGAGTTCGGCGGCGCGCCGGGCGGGATATCCGGGAAATACGATATGGAGCTGAGTTATGAAGGCTTTGGGCTGAAGGATAGCGTCACCGCCGTTGTACTCCTTCATGAGGATAACACCATGGAGATCGGCTTTACGCCCCACATCATTATGGCTGACGGCTCTACGCGATATGTCGACCCTGACCTCAACGAAGGCAGATCCGTCTACCTTGTAGGGCGCTATGATCCAGACACAAACACCTTTACAGGCATGGGCGAAGTCCGCTGCGGGCAGATCAAGATAGGCGAAACCGAGCTTCCCGCTCCGTCTGCGGGCATGATGAGTTACGGCGTCTACTGGGAACTTTTGGACACAGTGATAACCTTCGATGAAAAGACAGGCACCGCCTCCGGTGTTAGGGGGTCTGAATTGAAAGGGACAGAGTTATTCGCCCAAATTACCATGCAGAAAAAGAAATAGGAAAAAACATATTTACCGTATCAAAGGCAATGGTTACGCAGCTTTCCGCGTGGCCCACGAGGTAGTCCGACTGATAAGGCAGGCGGTCCTTGACAAAACAGGCAAACGCCCGCGCCGTCATCTCTACATTACTTTCCCAATAGCCACCGTCACGCTCGCAGTTTTCGCCCATCTTCTTGGAATTGCGATAGTAGTCCGTCGGCGTCTTACCGGGCGTTGGCTGCGGGTTCTCCTTGATCTCGCGCATGATACGCTCGTAATTATGAAGCTGGTCGCGCTCGCTTTTCGGGATCACATGGCCGCTGATCGTCTTTTTCAGGTCGCTTAGCTTATCCACGCTGCCGGGCTCGCCGGAAACAAAGGCCGCTTTCAGAGAAGCGTACTGCTCCTTTACAGCGTCGTCACCATAGCGGTCCACGGCGTATTTCATAGCGGAATCCGCCCAGGCTTCGGCCTGCTTTACAAGCCTTGCGTTTTGCACCTCTGCACGCTTGGCCGCCTGCTCCGGTGTTTCTGCCTTGAATTTCATGGCGTCGATCAGCTTTTTCATAGGGGGATAGAGGTGCGCGTTATCCGATAGAAAGCCCTTCGCGCCCATCTTGCCGCCCAGGTAATCGTCCAGACCGTGCCACCATTCGTGAGCCAGCGATCCGGCTCCGTGCATTTTGGTAAGGTTGATAACCTTACGGAGCGGTTCGTAGTGCGCCGCAGCGTTTCCGCTGCCTCTGGCGCCGAAGGCAATCGCAAGGGTTCCCTGATAGGCAATGTCCTTATCCGAAATGTGAAGCGTCGCCGCCAGATCCTTCAATGCCTCAAAGCCCATATTCAGGGACGCTTGCCGGTCATTCTGATTGAGCCAGTTACCAAACTCGCCGCCGCGGAATCCAAAGGTATCAAGGTAGTGCTGCCCGACGATTTCCTGGCCGTTTCGGTAGTCCGGTCCGGTTCGGGTGATGTGTTCGAGCTGGGGCGGGACGAAACGTTGCTTACCGCTTTTGCCGCGGCCTTTGGCGTGTTCCTGCGCCCAGCGAAGGGCAGCCTCACGGGTGGGCAGGTTGTCCTGCAAAATGGAATAGCCTTTTGTGACATAGTAGGTGCCTTCCTTCCAGTCCCTATTGCGGGAATATCCTTTGCCATCGTAGAGGTGAAGTTCATAGCCGCGCGGCACCTTTTGATCCTTCGCAACACCGAATTGCTCCTTCTGGGCCTGCCTTGTATAATCCCGTTCAAACTCTGCCGAGGAATGGACCCGCAAAGCCCGAAAGAGCTTATTTGTAATAACAGGATTGTCAGAACCTTTTTTCGTGCCCTGATACGCCGGTGTGCTTCCGTATCCATGCCTTTTTTCCAGATAACCGTTATCCAGGAAAAAGCGGTCGCATACCTGCATAACATCTTCAACAGTTCGGACGCCTTCGACAACGGCCTGCAGCTCACGCACGGTTTCAATGTACTGCTTTTGCCGGTCAAGCCGTTTTTCGGGGGTATTATCCCGATAGGGATATTGCGGGGAGGCGTTCAGGCTGTCACGCGCCTTTTTCATAAAAAAGACCACGCCCAGAGGGATACCCTCGTCAAGCATGGCCTGATAGTCCGGTTTTTTCCAGACATTATCCTTTTTGACGTACTTTTCGGCTTAGCGCTCATTCATTCCGTCCAGGTCATCGGTATATAGCCCCCGATCTTTCCAGAGGTCTTTCTTCGCACCGCCGATTTTTTCGCCGAAGTCCTCATGCAGTTCAGGTGACATTTACGTTCTCCTTTTCTCCGGCGATAATGCTGACGATCTCCGGGCCGGTATTATAGATCTGCATAAGGCGCTTGGCCGTCCCGCAGGGATGGACTGCGCCGGAGGTCCAGAGCCGGACCGTGGTGGGCGTGACATTCATTAAAAGCGCAAAGCCTTTCTCGTTCATGTCCAGCTTTTTCATCAGCGCCTTTACCATTGCGGGGCCATACTCCGGGCATCGGGCAGCTCCGGCGATCATTTGCAGTGCCGTTTTTTCTTTTTTCATCTGGTATCATCCTCCTTAAATTGAAATAGCCACCTGTTTTTCAAGGCGGCGTTCTGGCAAACGGTGACGTTCCTGTTTTTTGATTTGCAGCAGTTCGTTGTAGTCCTTGCCCTGACGGGGCGGGTGTATGCCGACACGGATATGCTTAAAACGCGGATCGGCCCGCAGCATATCTTTGATCTTCCGAGCGTTTTTCAGCCCCGCATAGTCGCTGTCCATATACAGATCCACATGCCGGATCTTTGGGTGCCTTTCCAGAAATGCAAACAGCGCAACATGGGAAGTGCCGCCCAGCGAAAGCCGGTAGCCGTCCCATTTCCAGCCGTCCATTTCCTGCAAGGTTGCGTGAGAGAGCGCGTCTATGGGCGCCTCAAACACGGCGACATGGCGGCTGCCTGCTCGATGGGGAGGCAGACAAAAGCTGTATTCTTTGTCGCTGCCGTAGGCGTCTTTTCGCAGGTCGGAATGAATACCGCGCATACAGGCAAACTTTGCCGTGCCGTGTTCATCCTTACCGACAAACACACAGACCGGGATATATGTCGCGTTGCCGTCCGGCTCCTTTTTCTTGTAGGAGCCCTCGTAGAGAATGCCGAGCTGTGTGCAGCGTTTGATCACGGCTGTGCTGATCCCGCGCTTTTGCAGATAGGACACATACGAAGTCGCACATTTCTTCTGCCAGGGCAGATAGCAGCGGTCAGGCTTCCTTGCCTGCCTTGCCGCAGCGTGATCCTGATAGGACCTGGAAGGGAAAGAATACTGCATTGCCGGTCCTGCCAGAGCGTTTACCGCTTCCACAAGGCCGTATCCCCGAATCTCCATGAGATAATCAAGAGCGTTAATCCGTTTTCCGCGGCTGTTCCAGTACCAGTAATTCTTTGCTGTGACATAGACAAGGCTGTCATGTTCTCTGTGCCGGTAGTTGGGTCCGTCACGCTTCAATACGCCGCGTTCGTGCCGTTCCAGATAGGCAAACAGATCCGCCTCCCGCGCCTGCCTGATCTGCTCCTTGGTTACGCCGGGCATGGCTTTCTTGCGGCTTTACTTTTCATACAGCGCACCTCCTTCCTCGAATTCATATTTTTCAGCGCCTTGCGGTGCTAAGTGCCGTACAGGTCGTGATTGACTTCCGCCCTGTAATAGCTGTCCATCGTAGCCGGAGAATTAAAAAGAGCCGTCAGCAGGTAAGCCTTGATATTCCCGACCTTGGTTGTGTTCCTGTCGATACAGTCGAACACATACTCAACGTGCATGGGGCCTACTTTAAGCAGACGACTCTTGACGATCTCACGGGGGAACTCGTCACCGGCAATACGGATATAGGGTCTTTTTGAGATCACGGCTTCCAGCATGAGCTCCACGACCTCGTCCATGCGTTCCTCGCCGTAACGCTCGCAGAGAATGTCATACTCGATGTTCGTCATAATGAGATCACGGTAAGCGTTTGCCTCATCCATCCAATCCATCCGATCCTGTGTTTCTGAGTTATATTTTCTTTCTCCCACTTTAGGATAGATTGATTGATGCGTACTTGATATATCCGTATTTTCTTTTTCTGTTTTTGGTCTATTAGTATTTAATTGGGCGTGGTTTTCCTGTTCAGGTTTTACCTGTTCTGGAAAAGCCTGTCCTGGATTTACCTGTCTTGGATTTTCCCGTTTAGGTGAATTCGGCGGTATATCAAGGGTTACGGGCTGCTCGTGGATCGTGTACTCAATATCTCCGAGCCGTCCGTTTGGCAGCCTGACACGCTCCCTTGTGAGGTATCCCTGCTGTTCCAGCTCTTTTAGAGCCGTGGATATGGCGTCTATGCCGTCCTTGCAGATATGGGCCAATCCTTTGGTCGTATAGTCCCAATCCTCCGGCAGCGAAAGCATGAGGGACAGGAGCCCTTTTGCTTTCAGCGATAGTTTCCTGTTGCGCAAGTGGTGATTGCACATGATCGTAAAGTCCTTTGTCTTTTCAACTCTAAATACGGCCATCCTGATCCTCCTTTCCTCGGTCGTTTATATATAGCGAAAGGGCGCTCCATCCGGTTAGACGAAACGCCCTTAGGCAGTAGCGGTCATGGCATGACCGCACATATTCAATTTGTTCTTTCCTTTACAGCCTCCTTTATTTTCAGATTTTCGCGTCAGTTTCAATGTTGGAAAAGGAATTGAAGTGACTGCGACAAACGCTCAAACCCATTGAAAATACAGGTTTTTCCCGTTTGTCTTTATTATACCGTAGCGGCACACCTTCGCCAGCATCCTCATCAATCAGGATGTGCCGCTGCTGAATGTATCGACCTTCCTCGGGCATTCTGACCTGTCCACAACGGCAAATATCTATGCCCATCTGGATAAGTCCAAGAAACAGGAAAGCGCCGATGTGATCAGCAGTATCTTCAATAAAGCAAAAGAATGATGCGCCCACGGCGGACGCATTTTTGCTGACAGAAAGGATGATTTTATATATGACTGAAAAAGAATTTATGAGCGGGAGCGAGCTTCGACAGTACCTGCACATCTCCACACGAAAAATGAAATATCTGATGGACAACAACTATATCCCGCACGAAAACACGGGACACACGACCCATAAATATCGGGTGCGGACAGAGGATGCGGTGCGGTTCAAAGCACGCATGGATACCGAGCCGGGATTTTTATCGGAACTGAGCGGGATGTTTTCCAACCGTACCGAATGGCATCCGCTCCCGATGTTTGAAGCCACCCCGGAAAACTGCGAAGCCTTTCGGCGGTGGCTCGATTCGCAGTGGGCAGAGCTGCCGGAGGCTCTGCCCACGCAGACGGCAGCGGAACTTGTCGGTCACAGCCCGCAGCGCATTCACGAATGGATACGTGAAGAAGTTCTGGTCGGCATCAAGCTCGGCACTATACAGTACTGCGCCAAAGCGGAATTTATCGGCTTTATGGCTTCACCGCAAAGGCTGGCGCACCCGCGCACGGAAAAATATAAGGAACTCATTCGGGAATTCAAATACATACAGCGCCGTGAGCGTGAGAACGAACAGCGGCGATGTAAAAGAAGAATGAAAAGAGGCGAAAACTTTGATTAAGAAAAAGGTTCTGACACAAGAACAGATAGCCGAAAAACTTGACTATCTCCGCAAGCAGCGTGACGGTCTTATCGTAGGCGATTACAGAAATTATTTATATAAACTGTATGTGTACCTCAAAGAGCGTTGCTCCGAAACCGAGGACGGCAGTTGCAATCCATATCCATGGCAAATGCTCGTCGCCCTCGGCAGAGATGACCTTCACAAATCATATCTTGGATACACCTACTGTGACGATCTTGAAGCACTCGGGTATATTAAGATGCAAGGATACGGCAAGGATAAAAAGATTTTTATCATAAAAGATATTGATTTTTAATCCTCTGCCGTAACAGAATGCCCCGCCGAAAAATCTGTGGGCATTTATTCTATTTTATATACATTACAAGATTGATTTTTCAACAAAAAAATGCTATAATAAAGTAAAGAGGTGAGTTCTTTTCGCACGGATCACCGATCTCAATGCTAAAGAATCAACCTCTTTCTATCAAAACGTTGCAGAATTACTCTGCATGATTATTATACTCAAAACTTTATAAAAAGTCAACACCTTTTTGAAAACACAGGAGGTAATTAATGTTAAGTGGTAGTAATAATATTCCATTGATACGATATCAAAACATAAACGAAGAGTATGTGTTTTTTATTCAAAGATGGAAAGAAATTTTAGAAAGCAAAACATTAGATATGTATCAATACAATATTCTTAATTCTTGTGTTGCTTGTGATGAATTTGCTGATGTTATAGAAAAAACACTTAATGGAGTATTTACCTCCAGACAAAATGTGGATGATTGTAAGGCAGAAGCTCTTGAAATTGTTAGAGAGGATTTTATATTAGAGAAACATAATAAGCCTTTGAAAAATACTTTACTTCGAGTTCTAAGCAGTCGCATAGATTCAAAATCCAAAAGTGAAAACATTGATGATAAAAATGGAAACTTTTACACTTACTTGAATCGTATTAAATTTCAACTTAAAGATCCACTGCGGAAGTTGAAACGCTATTTTTTGGAATACATTCTTGAAGATTTAAAAGAAGCCATTGATAATAGCAATAATGAAATCGTTGACACCTGTATCGGCGCATTGGTTAGTCAATGTATTTTTCAAGGTTGGTCAGCAAAAGGTTTAACTAACTTATCTCATTTTTTTGAAACCACGGAAAGTAGTACAATTAAGTGGCAAAATTTTTCTGAGAAAATCAAATCTGATACGCTTGTTAATTTCGAGATATACTGTAGTATCAAAATTGAATCACGTAGAGGACTGAGTGTCGATGAAGTAAAAGATACCATATCTTCTATTGGATTAGAAATTATTAATGGATCAGAAATCATACAACAAAAAAACGAAAATGTTGATTTTTGCAGTAAAATCAATTCTGAAACCACGTATGTTTTGACCAGAGTAGACTTGATGGATCCTTATTCTGCCGTTTTAAGAGCAATAAATTTATTGAATAGCAAACTTAGTGTAGCTACATTTTATAATACAATAGATCCGTGGATAGCTATATCCCCACAGATAGTTATACTTAATACCACGGACGGACAGTCAGAAAACTTAAAACTAACAGACATTTTTAAGACATATGATTACGTAGACAGTAACAATGCAGTTTTTGAAGATACAAAACAAATTATTTTAAATCTAGGAATGGATGATGTAAAAAACAAAATCAATGCTGTTTTTGCTTATACAAATTTAAGTCGTTCTTCTGTGTTTCAAGAAACCAAATTTATAACTCTTTGGATCGCCCTTGAATCTGTTATGAGAACTGGTCAGTACCAAGATATTATTACACACATTAAAGCGGTTCTTCCGGAAATTCTCGCAACGAGATATGTGTATCGTATTGTCAGAAACTTTGCCGAGGACTGTATTAGATGTAAACTGAAAAAATGCGAAGAATTAGACTTGGATTTTGAACAAGAAGATAAAAAGGTATTAGTAAAGAAAATAATTTTAATTTTTAGAGATGCCACAAAATATACAACTCTTTTAGAAAAGTGTAAGAGATGTAAGCTATTGTGTTTTAGGTGTGAAGAAATTCATGAAGTTTTAAACAATAGCGAAATACTTTACTGCAAATTTGAGCACTATACCAAAAAAATACGGTGGCATATTCAAAGGCTCTACAGAATTAGAAACGAGATAACCCATTCTGCTTTTAACGAAAACAAATCATTAGTAATTTATATCGAACATTTATATTCTTATTTGTCACAATTAATGAGTGAGATTGTGCATTATATTGTACATAAAGAAGTGCAAAGCGTTGATGAGGCCTATGCCACCATCACAGAGAATTATAACACTTATATGGAATTAATTAAAGAAGGCAGAATGAATACAAATGAAATCTTAGAGAATGGAATAATTGAATTTTAGCAAAAAACAAGCCGAAAATTTCCGGCTTGTTTTTTTGGCGGAGAGGATGGGATTCGAACCCATGTGCGATTGCTCGCAAACTGATTTCGAGTCAGCCCCGTTATGACCACTTCGATACCTCTCCGTATAGTATGACGGCAGCGCGTGATTGCTTTCCGACTTGAATATTATACACGAAGGAGCCGGTTTGTCAACGATTATTTCCCGTAAGAGATTATTATGAAGAATGATTAAATTTCCAAAGCAAATGCAGCAGACGATTCCGAAACCGTGCTTAGTGATGGAATCAGTAATAATGATGATACGGGCATAAAAAGCAAAATGAGTTGAAATGATATCCGTTAGCAATTAAACGGAAAATTTCAAACGGCAAGACTGCGGTCGGCGCTGATTGTAATCCGGTATTTGTGTATTTCAATAATTGTCAATGCCGTTATGAACGGGAAATATGGCAACAGGATAGACAAGTATTGTTATCCGTTGACGCTTTTGCGTTTAAGAAGCAGAAAATTTTCATGCGGCGTTTTTTGTCTTTTTACGCTGATGCAGCTTTTTGCATGCGAATACAATTACCTTCACCATATAGTAATATATCTTGTAAATCGCCGCGCACATAAAACAGAGCATGCAGCCTGCGCAATCATGTACCACATAAGCCGGAATATCTCAATAAAGAATATTACCAAAGCCATGTACCATAAGTTTCTTTTATTTGCGCATATACCCAAGCCCAGCCGGAAGCCGGCCATTTTTTTCAGGGCCTTTGCAAAGCCGATAAGCAACTCAAAACCACCCTTAGCGTTGATAGATGTTCTGTTAATTATCCAGTGAAGCAATAAATGCATCCATGCTCATTTCTGCAATCATCGTTCCTTCAGCCGGATCAGCGGCAAATTGGGTAAGACCGTAGCAGTCTTTTCCTTTCCAATTATAGCTGAAGCCGCGCCGCGTGAAGGCAATTTTTTTATCTGCCGCCGCAATTATCATGGAATCTATAAAGGCTTGCTGTTCATCGCTTAAGGCACACTGCGTATCCGGCATTTCGCCGGAGGTACAATCGGTATTGAAGGCAGGACGGAACACGCATGCGCTCGGAATGTCAAATATAATAACTTTTTCCGCCGCAGTGCTCGGAGCAAGGCCGAGCAGCGCGGTAAGCTCGGAAGGGCTTGAAGGCTTATATTCCTTCATTTCATCGTACAGATAGCAAAGCACCGTGCCGCTGCCGCTCAATGCTGCCATGCGCACGGTGCCTTCCTTTGGCAGACATTGCAGCACGCGGCTTGTGCGGCAGCCGTTGAATGCGTCAATGCAGGCGTACAGGAACAATTCCTCATCGTCCGCTATGGGCTTTTCGGTGTTTATGGGGGGCAGGGTGGGCAGCTCAGGCATCGATGCAGAACCGGAGGACACCGAAACCGTAACAAGATATGTGCCCGCTATGCACAGCAGAATTATAATAACAGCCGTTCCCAGGCTTATAACCTTTTCCGTAAAAAATCTTTTCATGCTTTCTCCCTTGTGCGTGCGCAATTGTACGCGCCGTATCCGCCGTAATATGCAGCGTATGCATGCTTATATGTTGAATTATATCATATCGCCCATAAACAATCAATGCCTTTGCGCCGGTGTGCCGCAAAAAGATAATCGCTCGGCGCCTGCGGGCATCCGTGGGAACAGGACATATATGCGGCGCTGCGGCGCGCTTTTTGTTGACTTTGCCGGTGAAGTCTGATACTATAACTGTATGCTTTATCTGCGGAGGTGCCTATGAAAAACAACGAAGATTCAGGCGATTTCAATAAAATTATCATAGACGAAGGCGATGGCGCGCAGCCGGACAACGATAAGACCGCTGCGGCCGTAAATGCGGATAACACCGCTGCACCGGCGCCGCAGCCGGAGGATAATGCGGCTTTGCAGCCGCCCGACGGCGCACAGAGTGCATCCGATAAACCCGCCTCCATGCCGCCGGTCAAGCCAACAACCATCGTACTCACGGTGCTTTTTGCGCTTTTGTTTGCACTTGGATATTTTTTTCTGCCCTATCTTACGCAGTACCTGCCGGTCGGCGGACAGAGTGTCACCCTTAACGCGGGCATTGTTCCGGCAGATCACGGCTTTCTTGTAAAAAATGCCGTAAGTGTGGTCATAGGCCGTTCGGAAAAAACAAAGGTCACCGTCAGCGATAACACATATGCCGACGGCATGCCGCTTGTGTATACCGAGCACACCTTCAAGGTGGACAGAGTGCTTTTCGGGAATCCTGTCATGGAAAACGGGGAATATCTTGTAACATATTCCCTCGGCGGAACCGTCATTTCCCGCGATTCCATGAACCGCCCGCAGCGCGTTACCTTCCGTTATGCCGATGCCGCCGAATTAAAGGATACCGTCTTGCTTTTCCTTGATGATCAAAACAACATCATCTCCGAAAAATACGGCCTTTACCGCCGGCATAACGATGAGCTTTTCTATGATGACGCCGGAGTGCTGTATTCCGTTGAACAGCTCACAAAGGAATTTGAGGCAAGAAAAGAGGCGCAGCCTGCGGAAAAGTGAGCCTTTTTCATAAGCCCTGCGCCATCATGCAACAAAAATCCCGCCCTGCGCAACATTAGGGCGTTTTCCCGCTGTCAATGTAATGATATAATCCTCCTGTCGCAACCCTAACCGCGATAAATCCATTAAACGGGCGGTTTATTTATGAAGCTTGATTTCAGGTTTATCATTACCTATTCCGACGGCACGCAGAGCGTGCTACCCCTTGAGGACGGGCAGACCGGCCTTGAGGATATTTATACGGGCGCACACTTTTCGTGGGAGGATTGTCCCGGCGGCCGCACCTGCGGCATCACCCTTAAGCCTAAAGCGGAGCGCCCGGTGCGCTTTGTCGATATGCAGGTGCAGCTTCCCGAGCATATTTTTTCCGATGATACCAAGGTTTTTGTAAGCGCCTATACCACAAACGATGTGGCGCAGGTAAGCCTTCTTAAAAGCCTCGGCTGCTGCCACAGCAGGGATTGCGTGCTCTATGAAAACAGCGGCAGCCTTTTCGGCGCGGCATTTATAACGGCGGATCGCTTCTTCACCTATATCCGCATTGACGGGCAGCGGCTCTTTTTGCGCCATTCAATGGAGGATAAACCGCTTTTTGCAAATCAAAGCTACCGGCTTGAGAAAATGCTGTTCTGCCTGCCCGAAAGCAGCGGGGAATTTTTCGATACCTACACCGATAAGCTTAAGGAGCATTATGATATTCCGCGCCTTGATATTCCCACCGGCTGGTGCTCATGGTCCTGCTGGTATCAGAATGTCGATGAGCAGAAGGTGCGCACGGCGGGGGAGGAGCTTAAGCGCTATTTTACCGCTAAAAAGTGCAATACCGTGCAGATAGACGACGGCTGGCAGCGCGGCGGCAGCTTCTGCGGCGAGTGGCTGCCCAAAGAAAAGGAATTTCCTTCATTGGGCACTCTGGGCGATGAGCTCTCCAAGCAGGGCTTCACCTTCGGGCTGTGGCTTGCACCCCTGCTTGCAAGCCGGGATTCCGGCTTCTTCACCCGGCATCCGGGTCTTAAGCATGTGCAGAATACGCCGGAGGCCGATAATTCTTATATGTGCGGCTCCGACCCGGTGTATACTCTGGAGCTGGACAGCCGGGAAACGCTGGAGCACATCCGCAGCGTTTTCCGCCGCTGCAATAAAGAGTACGGCGCCGAGTATTTCAAGCTGGATTTTCTCACCTTTGCGCTTTTTAAGCTGAGCGACTTTGCCCGCAAGGAGCATTTTGTAATATATAAGCAGGATTACGCCTCCGCCGTATACCGTAAGGTGATAGCGGCCATAAGACAGGAGGTGGGGGATGCCTTTCTTCTTGCCTGCGGCGCCCCTATATCCGAGGGCATTGGCCTTTTCAACGGCATACGCGTCACGCCCGATATCATATGGGGCAAAATGAAGTCGGCCCCCACCGCGTGGGAAATTATTAAAATGTGTATCTGCAGCATAAGCTGCCGGTACTATTATAACGGCAAAATATTTGTAAACGATCCCGACGGCCTTGTGGTGCGCGGCTTTGATTTCAACGATGGCTTCGATGTCACCTATAACGAGGCCCGCACATGGGCTGCGGCCGTTGCCATGAGCGGAGGCAGCTCCCTTATAAACGAGCAGATGGAGCGTATAGGCGCCGACAAACGGGATATGTATTCCTTCATCCTGCCGCCGCTGGGCCGGGCGGCGCGCCCCGTTGATTTCTTCGAGCTTCCGCAGCCCAGCCGGCTCTTTATAAAAAATCCCGACGGCTCCGTCATCGCCGCCCTGTTCAATTTTGACGACCGTATGCAGGATCTCGTCTTGGAAACGGAAAAAATAGGCATAACGGGCGAGTTTGCCTGCCTGCGCACCTGGGCGCGCGAGGTAACGGTGGCAAAGGATAAAATAGTTTACGAAAACGCCGTGGGGCACAGCTGCGAGGTGTTTGTGGCAGCTCCGCTGGAGGATAAGCCGCGCTTCCTCTTTGCCGCCTGCAATATATACGGCGGCGCCGGAATATTCAGCCAGAGCTTTGAGGAAGAAAGCGGAATACTCAATATACAAATATCCACGGATATAAGCAGGTGCGACGGCAATGAATTCTATGTCTATCTGCCAAACGGCTATGATGCGCCCGATATGAAGGCCGAGGAAAAAATGCGCACCGGGCGCGGACGAATATTCTCCCTCAAGGCAAAAGCACCGGGAATGCGCATAAAAACAGTAAAAAAGCAATAAAGATAAGCAATAAAAATTAGCAATAAAACGGAAATCAAAGCCGCATAGGCAAAAACAGCAAAAAGGAGCTGCAAAAAAGTGAAAAACAACCGCAATCCATACAACAATACCGCCGCAAACCGAAAAAACGCCTTTTTCGCAAAAAAACTTGCGGCGGCTCTTGCGGCGCTGTGCGTCCTTACGGCTTTGGCGAGCGCAACGGCAGTCGCAACGGGAAGCGTGCCGTGCAGGGCGGCAAGCACGGCATCGTTTGAAGGCGGCGCAGTCATTCAAGCGGAGCAATGCCGGCAGCAGCGGTCTGAACTGCGCGCGGCTGCTGCACAAAAATGCATGGCGCTCTCCGCCTCCGCGCCGCAGGAAAACGCTTCCGGCAGCACATCGCCCGCACCCTCGTCGGCTCCGGGGGGCAGCAGCTTCCGCCTGCAATGGTATCACTATGCCATTGCCGCTGGCGCCATTCTCATAATGACAATAATAACCTTCGCAGGGGTAAAGCCGGCCGGCAAAAAACAGTAGTCCGTGCACGGCAAGGGCGCTTTTTCTCGTTTTCAGTGTTTTCCCGCGCTTTTTTGCTTCTCTTTCGGGGCGGCCGTCCGGCCGCCCGTTTTTTTTTGCTGCGCCGCTTTATCGTATACACTCGCATATACGCCGCGCTCGAGGGACGCACAAATATAACAACAAACTCTGTGAATTATAAACATTATCTGTTACTTTGCATTGACAATTGCACGCCTTGAATATATAATAAAACAATGATAAGGAGGGGATGGATCTGTATTCCGACAGAAGAGAAAGAATACTTAAATATATAAAGGATTGCGGACAGGCTTCGCTTAAGGAACTCACCGAGCTTTGTCCCGATGTTTCGGATATGACGCTGCGCCGTGATATGGCGTTTCTTGAGGAAAAGGGGCAGATCATCCGTACCCGCGGCGGCGCCGTTGCGGCCTCGCGTGCGGGGGTCAATTCCGAGGATCTCTATTCCCGCCGCGCCGTGCTGCATACACATCAAAAGCAGGAAATCGCCGTCAAGGCGCTCAGCCTTGCACAGCCCTCCTGCGCCATGTATCTTGATTCCGGCTCCACCGTGCTCCAGTTTGTAAAGGCGCTTCCCGATGATAACTACTATATCATCACTGCCGACCCCAACATTGCCCTTGAGGCGGCGCGCCGCGCCAAAACCACGGTAACCCTTGTGGGGGGCAATCTCAATCACAGTACCCTTTGCGCATCGGGCGTTCACTCCGTCAATTTTGTAAACGGCATAAATATCGATATCGCCTTTATGTCGGCCTCCGGCTTCAATATACAAACCGGCTTTACAAGCGGAGCGTTTTCCGAGTGCGAGCTTAAAGCGGCGGTAATGGAAAAGGCGCGCACCCGCATAATGCTTATGGATTCCTCAAAGCTTGCAAAGCGCATGCCCTTTACCTTTGCCCGCCTTTCCGATATCGATGTACTCATCAGCGATTCCGGACTTGATAAAGAGGTCGCGGCTTTGGCGCAAAACGAAAAGGTGCAGGTGCTTTAGGCTGCTGCCGCAATAAGCCCGAAGGTCGGGAATATAAAACAAACGAAAAAAGCGAAAAACAAACGGAAAAATAAACGATTTAATTTACGGAGGTTATCACATGAAAACCAGAGCGGTCAGACTTTACGGCAAGAACGATCTCAGATTGGAGGAGTTTGAGCTTCCCGAAATAAAGGAAGACGAAATTCTTGCCCACATCATTTCCGATTCCATATGCATGTCCTCTTATAAGGCCAGCATACAGGGCCCCGACCATAAGCGCGTTCCCAATGATGTTGCACAGAATCCGGTAATAATCGGTCACGAGTTCTGCGGCGAAATAGTAAAGGTGGGCAGCAAATGGGCAAATCAGTTCAAGGCGGGGGATAAGTTCTCCATTCAGCCCGCCATCAATAACGAAGGCTCTCTTGCAGCTCCGGGATACAGCTATCGCTATATCGGCGGAGATGCCACCTATGTTGTCATTCCGGCAGTGGTAATGGAATACAACTGCCTGCTCAAGTATACCGGCGAGGCCTTCTTCTGCGGCTCTCTGGCCGAGCCTCAAAGCTGCATAGTGGGCGGCTTCCACGCGCAGTATCACACCACGCAGGGCAGCTATGTTCATAAAATGGGCATAGTGGAGGGCGGCAAATGCGCCATTCTTGCAGGCGTCGGCCCCATGGGCTTGGGCGCTATCGACTATGCGCTTCACGGCGACCGCCGTCCGGGGCTGCTTGTTGTAACCGATATCAATCAGGAGCGTCTGGACAGAGCGGCTTCCATCTTCACCCCCGAAGCGGCGGCTAAGGACGGAATCAAGCTTGTATATCTCAACACCGGCGAGGGCGATCCCGTAGAAAAGCTCATGCAGCTTACCGACGGCACCGGCTATGACGATGTGTTTGTGTTTGCCCCCGTGCGCCCCGTAGTGGAGCAGGGCGACAGAATCCTGGGTAAGGACGGCTGCCTCAACTTCTTCGCAGGCCCCACCAATACCGAATTCAAGGCGGAATTCAATTTCTACAATGTGCATTATGCCTCCACCCATATCGTAGGCACTTCCGGCGGAAATACCGCAGATATGATCGAATCCCTTGAGCTTATGAGTCAGGGTCGTCTTAATCCCGCCGTTATGGTCACCCATATCGGAGGTCTTAACGCCGTTATCGATACCACGCTCAATCTGCCCAAGATTCCCGGCGGCAAAAAGCTGATATACAACAATATCAACCTTGAGCTTACCGCCATAGCCGATTTTGAGGAAAAGGGCAAAACCGATCCGCTCTTTGCCGGCCTTGCCGAAATCATGAAGCGCAGCAATAATCTTTGGTGCGCCGAGGCGGAAAAATACCTTCTTGAGCACGCGCCTAAAGCGGAGTAAACAAAAGCATTTATAAATAATAAATCAGCGGCCGCGAAATCTTTCGCAGGCCGCTGATTTTCATATCTGCTATATCTTAAAATTACTTTGAAAATACGGGATAGCATTCGTCCGGGATATCCGACAAAAGCGCATCGCCGTCGTTTGATAATGAAATAATATAATTGCATCCGTTAATATCTGCAATATAAATATGTGTTTTTTCGTCCTTGCCGTTTTCTATTCTTCTGTATACCTCGGCCTTATAACCGTTTTTCTCAACCGTATACCGTGTACAGAGAAATTCCAAGGCTTCCCCGGACAGCCCCGTTGTCTTGTACGCTATGCATTCGCGCTCGGCACCGTCAATTACCCTTGTTTCCTTAACGGTATCGCTTTTGTCGCGGCTTGCGCTGTAGTTTTCATTAGCCTGATTATAATCGTACTCATAGCTTCCGTCGGTATTATCGTATACCGTAACTACCGTGCGCTTACCCGCTGTGTCAACGCTCATTGAGTAATTCTTTCCGTAAAAAACTATCGCCGAAACCTTGCTTTCCGCGCCGAATTCCGGCTGCCGTATTTTTTTAGGGTTCATTATTTCTGCGCGCAACGTTGTATCGCCTGCCGTTGTTATTTGGCTGCTGAGATAATTATACATGTTTTCTGTATCAATGTCTTTGGGGCGATTTTCATCGTTGCTTGGGTTTTCTAAAAAGGCGCGTATTGCGGCAACACTTTCAAACTTCACCCCTGCCGCATAATATTTGCATACGAAGCCCTCATCGTTGTCGTTTGTAACATTATAAAACTCAAGATAGTATTTTTCGTTTTCCTCTACGGTTTTTATACCGTATTTGCCGGCTTGCATTTTTGCATCGGGACTGCAGCCTAAAAGCAGCGCCGAAATCAAAGCGAACATTATCAGCAATATGCCGTTTTTTTTCATGATTGTTTATTGCCCTCCGTTAATACTTTTTGGGTAAGTTCCTTTAATTGTTGGGTGCATGATGAGCAAAAAGCATGAGCTTTCCGACCTTTGATTTTATTGTAGAATTCAACCATTTTGTCATCTTCGCCATTTGAATATTCGACATATTTATTCATGACACATTCCACATCTTCGTGCAATTTATTGTCAACTATTGTACCGCTGCCATATATCTCTGAAAGTCCAAATACATGTGCCATCTCATGCGCAAGAACAATCGACATTTTGGCCATTGATTTATCGGCATTTTCAGCTTCGCTGGCTTTAAGCGTAAGAAAATTTATTACAGGTCGGCTTGAATAGTTAACAGCTATAGTTGCTGTCAACGGTGCATGCTGCACACCATCACAATATACTCCATAATCTCTATCCGCCCACATTACATAAACATGATTGTCATCGCGCGGAGCGTTATACAATTGCTCCGCCATGTAATAAATATTTTTGTGGTGCTGTGAGTGTTCTCCGCATATATTGCCACACGACGAATTGTTTCCCAATGAGCATTGGTCAGCTAATGCATTGCTGTATCGGGATATCGATTTGTTATTAATAGTAACCTTAAATTCTCTGTAAAAAACATCACTCATAAACTTAACTGCATCATCAATATATGCTTGAGTTGGAGTATTTGCTATGGAAGAATCATAATAGTTTACGATGTCCAATTTGCGGCTTATCAGTATCCACTCATCCTTATAGTTCGTATCATCTACAAACAGGCGCTGCTGTACCGCTATGCCGTCTGCAATAACTCCGTAATATGCGCTGGCAAGCACTCGGTTTGTGCTTTCGCCGGATTTCGGAGTAAGCTTATACGCCCCGTCATTAAGCAGCTCCACCTTCCACAGCTGACCGGAGCCGTTGTTAAATTCCTTTTGTACTACGGCCGTGTTTTGCTCGGAGGAATTGTTTTCCACCGACAGATATAACCCGCTGTGTACGGATTTTATCTTGTAATATCCGCTTGTCTGAAGCTCAAATTCCCACTGCTGGGAAGCATAGCCGTGCATTTTCCACTGATGCGTTATTGCTCCGCTTTCGTTTGACGGGCCTTGTATATCAAGATATTTTTTTGTCGCCTTGTTTTTTAGGTAATATGTACCGTCCTCAAACTCGGGAACCGCAACAGTCATGCTGTCCGTTTTGCCGCCCTGAACGCTGCGTACGGTTACCGTTGTTGTACCGCTGCCGACAGCTCTGAGCACGCCGTTGCTTACCGTTACCACGCTTGTATCATTCGAGGACCATATAACCTCCTGCACGCTTGCATCCGACGGCGCTATGCGCACGGGAATGTTCAGTGTTTTGCCGTTTGTAATATACAGCGTGCGATAGGGCAGGGTAACGCTGTCCACGCCCTTTGCCACCACTGTTATGCCGCAGGTGGCGCTGCTGCCGGCATATGTGCCCGTTGCCGTTATAAATACATCCCCGGCGCTGTGCGCGGTAACGTTGCCGTTTGTATCCACCGTGGCCACGCTCGGATTGCTTGAGGACCATGTAATCGTTTCGTTTACGGAATGGGCAAGAGCAGATATGCGCTTAACCTCGCCTACCGTCATGTAGGCCTCCTGCGGGTTAACGGTTATGCCGGCGCCCACGGAATCGTAGGAAACCGTTATATATGCAAGCTTTGACGAATCGCTTACGTTTGCCGAAGCAAACTGACGGTATTTGCCGCTTACCTCGGTGGTCATGCGCAGCATTATTCCGTTGTTTTCCGTGCCCGTCTGCCACGCCTGATACGCGCTTGTTATATCAAAATTATATCTGCCCGCACCCTTTACCGTAAGCGTGCTGAGCTTTGTGCTGCCGTTCATAAGCGTATCCGCGGAGTTTTGCCATGTAACGGCGGCGGGGTTCCAGCTTACACCCTCATTTATCATATATGTGTCCACCGTAGGGCTGCTGGAATAATCCGAGGTGCAATACATACTGTAATATGCACCCGTTACTCTGCCTTGAATGCTGCTTCCGCCCAAAATATCGCTTATCTTTGCAAGGGTTCGTACATTTTTTGCATTGGTGCCGTAGCCCACCGCCACAAGGGAGGAATTTACATAGTTGTTCGTATAGCCCTTGGCTATATAGGTATCCTTTATATATGTGCGGCTTACGTTAAACGAAGGGTCTATATACACAGGATACACCGTTGTTTCTGCCTGCAAATATTCATCCGGAACCGTTATTGTAAATATGTATTTATCCCCCGACAGCGCGCTTACCTGCGCCTCGGCGTAGGTTCTGTGCGCGTCCCAATCGTCCGTGGCCTCATTCTCGCCCGTAAAGCTGTCGGTTACCTCAAGGTCGCCGAAGCTGAACACCGCCTCTTCGCCGTCGTATATGCCCCATACGCCGTTTACTTCCTTAAGCTCAAGACCGTCCGTGCGCACCTCAAAGCTGAAGCTGTTTTTTCGCCCTCTGTTTTGAAGAATTATGTCCTCCTTTATTCCGCTCATTGTGGAGGTATAACGCAAAGTCGTGCCCTCGCCGAAGGCGCCTGTGTAGCTTACGGAGTTATCCTGCACCGTCGCCGGAAGCTGCCCCGGAGAGGCTTGCGTTACCGGCCTTATGCGTACCGTGCGGCCGTTATGCTTTATTTTTATAAAATTAAGCTGCTTTGGAAAGCGCAGCTCCACATCGCTTGCCGTGTTGCCGTATTCCCCGTTCCACTCCTTTATTTTATTGCTTTTATCCTTATATTTTCCGTTTTCGTCCTTATATTTTACCGGCACGGAAAAGTCGTATTCCGTAACCGTTCCGTCGGCGTTAAGAAAGATAAAATCGTTATCTCCCTGTTCTTTATCATAAAGGCGTCTTATTGCGCCGTGCGCTTCAAGCTGCGCGCGGGTAAGTGCTTCGGGAATATCATCGGCTTTAAGAACAGCCTCCTGCGCAAAAACCGGAAGTACGGTAAGCAGCATAAAAATCACAAGCAGCATTGCCGTACAACATCGGACAATCCGTTTCGATATTGGGATGATTCGTTTGTTAAGTGTTGTTACATTCATAAGTAAACCTCCGTTTTAATATTCGGCTTTGCAAAAAATGCATTCTCGTTTGACAATATTATCCCATATTGCCCATGCAAAGTCAATACCCCGAATGCAAAAAATGTTATTGCGGGAATACTGCGGAAATATTGCGCAAGTATTGCATTGGTGTAACAATCACTTGCGAATTTAACTTTTTCGTACAGCGAATGTAAAACTGCTTAATCGTCTTGTTTTTATGTAAATAAATTTTGCATTATTTTTGTGGTTTTTTAACTGTTTTTAAGCGTATTTTTTGTGTTTTTTAACGCTTTTATGTGTTGCAATTATTGTATGGCGGTAAATAAATCCGAACAATCGGCAGAAAGAAAAAAGATTTATACGCAAATATCTATTTTAATTAGTGCGCGGGCTGATCGCATAAATGCCGCATAGCATTGGCTGATTTTTTCAAAAGTTTTCTCCGTACATTTACAATACAGCAAAAAACCGCGCTGCAGCGGGCATTTCTCATATTTGTAGAGAGCCGCCGAACGGACTCTACCGAAGTATAAATTCAAATAGAATCATGTGTTCCTTACAGTAGAGCGTATAAACCGATAATTGGATTCACATTTTCTGCGTCATGACTATAATGATAAATGTTCGGGGCAAATTTATCCCCGCAGCTCAAAATAATGGCACGCGCGGCACAAAAAATGTGCCGCAGAAAAATAAAACTTTGTTATCCTGCACAAAAAAATAAGTATTCAGCTGCATTCGCCGCAGGCGGAAACGGAGGCAAAAATGACAGATATATCTTTGGCAAAACATCCGGAAACGGCAATTTTCACCGATACCTCGGCCAATCTTACACCGCCCCTCGCAAAGGGGATAAGCATTATTCCCCTTGCTTACAGCATCGAGTGCAAGGAGCAGCATCAGGATCCCCAAACGGATTTTGACGGTCACACATACTACGAGCGCATACGAGCAGGTGCTCAGGTAAGCACCTCCATGATAAACCCCGATGCCTTCAAAAATGCCTTTACAAAGGCACTTTCTCAGGGGAAGGATGTGCTGTATATAGGTATGTCGGGCGGCATAAGCGGCACGGCGCAGGCCGCGTTTTGCGCGGCGGCAGAGCTGCGGGAGCAGTACCCCGAAAGAACCATCATAACGGTGGACACCCTTGCAGCCTCCCTTGGAGAGGGGCTGCAGGTGCTTAAAGCAGTGCAGATGCTTGATGGCGGCAGCAGCCTTGCGTCGGTTGCGGAAATGCTGGAAAGCACGCGGCACAAAATGTGCCAATATTTTATGGTGGACGATCTCATTCACTTAAGAAAAGGCGGAAGAATAAGCGGCATTGCGGCACGGGTTGGCACACTTTTGGGTATAAAGCCCATACTTACGGGGGATGAAAACGGAAAAATAGTCGCCTGCGGCAAGGCCCGCGGCCGCCGCGCCGCCCTCGCTTCCCTCGCTGACCGCTACGCCGCCCTCGCAGCAAACAAGGGTGCGACGGTGGGAATAGCCCACGCCGACGACCCGGAGGGGGCGAAAATGCTGCTGGAAATGCTTAAAGAGCGCGGCTTCTGCGGGCAGGATATCACGGTGTGCTATGAGCCGGTTACGGGGGCGCATGTCGGGCCGGGAGCGGTGGCGCTTTTTTTTGAGGGAACGCATAAGTAGCCGGATGACGGTAAAGTGCAAACATGCGCATATAAACATATTTATTTAATAATACTGTGGATTTAAGTAAGACGGGCTTGTAAAGTGTAAATACTGACAGGAGGGAGAGGTATGGAGAGAACCAGACTGGCCGACAGGAAGCTGCCGGATTACACAAGAGGCGAGGATATCGCAAACATGGTAACGCACATAGTGGGGGGCGCGATAGGAATTACTGCCCTAATTTTGGCACTGATAAAGTCGGTTTGTGCCAAAGATATATACGGCGTTGTATGCGGAATTGTATACGGGCTGAGCATGACGGCGCTTTATGCCGTATCCAGCGTTTATCACGGGCTGCATCCGGGCATGGGCAAAAAGGTAATGCAGGTTATTGATCACTGCACTATATATTTTATGATAACCGGAACCTATACGCCGATTTTGCTATGCAGCATACGCCCGGAGTATCCGGCCGTTGCATGGAGCTTGTTTGCCGCGGAATGGGGTCTTGCGGTATTTGCCTGCGTATTTACGGCAATAGACCACCGCAAATACAGAGTATTATCCATGATATGCTATATTTTAATGGGCTGGTGCATAATGTTTGCGCTTAAGCAGACGGTGCAGACAATAGGCAGGACGGCGTTTATGTGGTTGCTGTGGGGCGGAATAGCCTACACTCTTGGGGCAGTGCTGTACGGAATAGGAAGCAAAAAAAGATATTTTCACACGGTATTCCATATTTTCGTGGACATAGGCAGCCTGCTGCAGGCGGTATGCGTGTTGGGCTATGTATTATAAATGAGCAATAAGGACCGAAAACAGAAAAGAAGAGATAGGTTTTTTAATAAAAAAGCGGCGAAAAATATGCGTTTTCGCTGCTTTTTTCTGCTTTGAGGGGTGGAAAAGGCAGAGAGAGTATGCTATAATTATACAAGGACATAATTAAGGAGGAAGGATTATGAAAAAAACACATACGGGAATTGTTGCTATCGTGCTGACGGTGTGTATTTTGGGGCTTTGCGGCTGCAGTGATATACGCGCACAAAACCTTATGAAGGGCATTACCGCAAACGAGGTGGATGCAATGGGCAATATGACGCAGGCCAATGAGTGTGCGGCGGATTTTGCAATGCGCCTGATGAAAGAATGCAATAAAAAGGGGGAAAACACACTGATATCTCCGGTGTCTGTTTTTGTGGCGCTGGCAATGACGGCAAACGGCGCGCAGGGGGAGACATTAAAAGAGATGGAAGCGGTGCTGGGGATGCCGGTGGAGGAGCTGAATGCCTATGTAAGCAGCTTTATGCTGATGCTTTCGCAGACGGAAAAGTGCAGGCTGAGCATTGCCGATTCCGTATGGTTTACGCAGGATGAGAGCTTTACGGTAAACAGGGACTTTTTGCAGAAGAATGCGGATTATTACGGCGCGGACATTTACAAAACCGCTTTTGACGAGCAAACACTCAAGGATATAAACAAGTGGGTGAATAATAAAACGGAAGGGATGATACCCCAAATTCTTGATGAAATTCCGCAGCAGGCAATAATGTATATTGTAAACGCGCTTGCCTTTAAGGCGGAATGGGCAAGTATTTATGAAGAGGATGATATAAAAGAGGGGCTGTTTACAAAGGAAAACGGAGAAACGCGCAAAGCCGAATACATGTACAGCCTGGAGCGGTGCTATCTTGAGGGGGAAAATGCCGAAGGCTTTATGAAGGAGTATTACGGCGGAAAATATGCTTTTGCGGCGCTGCTTCCCGCAGAGGGAATAAGCCTTGAGGAATACAGCGCTTCGCTGGACGGAAAGGCGCTGCGGGCGTTAATTGAAAATCGGCAGCACGCTTATGTTGATGCGGCTATTCCGAAGTTTGAGGCGGAGTATTCGGCGGAGCTGTGCGGAATACTTGAGAAAATGGGAATGAAAAGAGCGGTTTCTCCCGAGCAGGCGGACTTTACCGGAATAGGTGCGGCGGGAGAAAATATCTGCATAAATCAAATTATTCACAAAACCCGTATATCCGTGGGAGATAAGGGAACGCAAGCGGCATCGTCATCGCTTGTGGGAATGACATACGGAAGCGCATCGCCCGCAGAGCCCAAGCCGGAGAAGAAGGTGCATCTGGACAGACCGTTTGTTTATATGTTGGTGGATATTGAAAACTCCGTGCCGATATTTATAGGGACAATGACGGACATCGGTGCATAACGGGGGCGGAGCGCTGCGGAGGTGTTTGCGGCGTGTAAAAGCTTAAGGACGGAGAAGAAATATGACACAACGGTTTGAGGTATTTGACCTGCACACGGATGTGCTTAACAAGCTGGCAGGGACTTCGGTGCAGCCGGGGAAAACGAGTGTAAATGCCGAATCGCTTTCAAGGGGCGGGGTAACGCGGGCGTGCTTTGCCTGTTATTGCGGCAGGGATACGCGCACCGAGGCACAGCTTGCGGCGGTGGAAAAGCAGGCGGCCGTGCTGGAGCAGCTGCAGGGACATATGGGGGAGTGCAGGGTTTACGGCGCATTTGAGGGGCTTGACTATTTTTACCCGGAAATACCCACAGAGCTTATTAAAAGAGTGAAGCCGGTATATGCTACGCTTACATGGAACCATGCAGGCCCGATATGCGGCAGCTGTGCCGTTGATTACAGGCTGACCCCCTTCGGAAAGAGAGTGCTGCGTTTTCTTGAGAAAAACGGTATACGGGCGGATCTTTCTCATGCGGGGCGGGAAGCGTTTTGGTCGGTGCTGGACAATACGCCGCTGCCGATAGTGACACATTCCTGTGCCGACGCCGTTACGCCGCACAGGCGAAACCTGACGGATGAGCAGATAAGGGCGCTTATAAGGCGCGGATCTGTTATAGGCCTGAATTTTTACAGCGAATTCTGCGGCGGCACAATGGAGAGCCTTGTGAAGCACGCGCTGCATATTCTGGATATGGGCGGAGAAAAATGCCTTGCGCTGGGCAGCGATTTTGACGGCTGCTCCGCATTGCCTGCGGGACTGGAGGGGCCTGAGGGCTTTCCGCGCCTTGCGCAGGCATTGCTTTCTGCGGGCGTCGGAGAAAACACTCTGCGGGATATTTTTTCAGACAACGCCCGCAGAGTACTGCTTGGGGAATGAGCGCGGAGTATGCCGTTACGGACTCAGCAGGCCGTATATAAATAAACGGTAGACTGTACAGGGGATGAAGCGAAAATATAATAATAACGGGGCCGAAAGGCTCCGTTATTTGCATATATGCCGAAGGCTTGTTTATTTGAGCAGCTCTTGAGCAAGCGCGTTTATGTCCTTTACGCTTTGGTCGTTCATGGCGCTGCGCACGGTAACGGCGGGCAGGAACTCGATGCCCTCGCAGGCGGATAGGGCTTGCTGCATGACCTTTGCCGCCATGGGAGCCCATGAGCCGTTTTCTATAAGCCCTACGCGGCGATTGCGGAAGCCGCGCGAAACAAGGGCGTGCAGAAATGCATGCATGCAGGGGAACACATCGCCGTTATAGGTGGGAGAAGCAAGAACCAAACGGTCAAAACGGAAGGCGTCGGCTACGGCGGCGGACATATCGCACCGCGCAAGGTCATATACAACCGCTTTTGTGCCGCTTTTGCGCAGGGCATCCGCAAGAGCCTCGGCGGCGCGGGCGGTATGACCGTATACGGAGGCTACGCATACGGCAACGCCGCTTTCCTCCGGCGTATAGGAGGACCATGTCGCATAGAGGTTTATATAGTGCGCGAGATTCTCCTTAAGCACGGGTCCGTGCAGGGGACATATGGTGCGGATATCAAGAGCGGCCGCCTTTTTCAAAAGAGCGGCGGCGGGAGCGCCGTATTTGCCCACTATGCCGATATAGTACCGCCTTGCTTCATCGTCCCACGGCTCATCGGCATCCAGAGCGCCGAATTTTCCGAAGGCGTCGGCGGAAAAGAGTATGCCGTCGGTGCGGTCATAGGAGACGGCCACCTCGGGCCAGTGCACCATGGGGGCGGTAATAAAGCTGAGCTCATGCCGCCCAAGCGGGAGCACGGAGCCGTCCTTTACGGTAAGACGGGGGTTGGGAAGGGGGCCGAAGAAGGCGTCCATCATGGTGAAGGCCTTGGCAGTGGCGACAATTACGGCGTTTGGATATTTTTTGCAGAAATCCGCTATTGAGGCGGAGTGGTCAGGCTCCATGTGATGAACTATAAGGTAGTCGGGAAGGCGCCCCGCAAGCGCCGTTTCCAGATTGTCCAGCCACTGCCCGCCGAAGCGGGCATCCACCGTGTCGGTGACGGCTGTTTTTTCATCAAGTATTAGATAGGAGTTGTAGCTCATGCCGTTGGGGACGGAATACTGTCCCTCAAAGAGATCGGTAAGGTGATCGTTTACACCGATATACAGAATGTCGTTCTGCGTATTTACGGCGTTGCTTTTCTTATTGTTCATATTGTGTTCCTCCGTGCAGTACAGAATAAAAATGAAGGCGTATTCAAACCAAAAGGGGATAAACCCTAAGCGGTATTATAGCATAAATGCCGATATAATTTAAGAAATTTGTGTTAAATGCGCAAATATAAAAAACCGCAGCGTATCGGCTGCGGCTGAGGTATGATATGTGAACCGTTTTTTATACGGGTTCAGGCGTTTATTGCATCAAAGAAGCTCATGGGACGGGTGCGCATAAGGCAGCGCAGTCTGTCAAGCAGGCTTTCGTGCTGCGCGGCATCGTCCGTGTTTATAAAGCGGCAGCCGGCATCGGCGGCAACGGAGGCAAGCTTACTGTCGTATCCGTGCGCCTCGGGCACGGCGGATACAACATATATATCGCACTGGGGCAGGCGCATACGCAGGCGGTAGAGCAGCTTTTCGTAGCAGAGGATATACTCATCTGCCGAAGCCGATTCGTTATCGCCGAAGCAGAGGAAGAGCTTTGAGGGCTCAAGAGCGTAGACGCATTCTTCAAGACAGTTCTCGGCATTTGCTAAGGACAAACCGGCAACGGAACGGTTATAGCCGGGAGTGCCTTTGGCGAAATCCTCGGCAAGCTCGCTGAAGGGAATCCTGGAGGCAAAGGTGGAGCCGAAAAGCACGGCACCGCCCTTTACTGCGCGGCGGTTAAGCTCGGAATATGCGCTGAGTTCGGTAAATTCGGTATTACTCATGAGAAAACGCTCCTTTCGGATTGCAGGTTTTGACTGCGGGGTGGGAAGCGGCAGCTTTATCAAGCGCCCGGTTGCGGAAATACACCGCAAGATTTACAAGCACCACAGCCATGTTGAGAATGTATACAATAAGCACATAATTGATGTGCCCGCTGACTATTTTTGCGCTGATGCCCGCGGCATAGCCTAATATTATGAGCAGTATAAAGCCTAAGCTCATGCCCTTTGCACTGCGTGCCTTGATGTTTTTATATACGGATATCGGCCAAGAGAGGCCAAAGCATATAAGCATTACGGTTTCCAGCATTTCAGACATTTCAAATACCCTTTCGTCAGCCGCACGGTATACGGCATTGCGCTTTGTGCGCGTTTTTTCTTGTTTTTTCGCTGATATAATACACTTGACAATTAATAATGGCAAATATACAATATTGATAAATTTAATAATATAAAGTTATGATTTTGGCATGGTGTAATAAATCGGAGGAATGGGGCATGGAACTGACACAGCTGAGATATTTTGCGGAGGCGGCAAGGCTGCAGCACATAACAAGGGCGGCGGAGCAGCTGCACATAGCGCAGCCGGCGCTTACACAGGCACTGCACAGGCTGGAGGCGGAGCTGGAGGTGCCGCTGTTTGTGCAGCGCGGGCGGGGCGTGGTGCTTACCCCTTACGGGGAGCTGCTTAAGGAGAGAGCGCAGGAGATATTACGGGCGGCGGATGCGCTTAAGGGGGAGATGCAGCAAATGGCCAAGACTCAAAGCAGCACGGTGCATATGAATGTGCTGGCGGCATCGTATATTGTGACGGAGGCGGTAATAGGCTTCAAGCAGGAAAAAAAGCATATAAACTTTCAGATGGGACAAAGTGAGGAGAGCACCTGCGATATAAGCGTATCCACGCGGCTGTTTCACAAAAGAGCGGCCGGCGACAGGCAATATGTGTTTTCCGAGCGCATATTTGCCGCGGTACCGGCTGATGGGGCTTACGGGAGAATGGAGAAGGTGTCGCTGGGGGCGCTGAAAAATGAGGAATTTATTGCATTGGCGGGCTCAAGGCAGTTTCGCATGCTGTGCGACGGCTTTTGCTCTCAGGCGGGATTCGAGCCCAATGTGGTGTTTCAGAGCGATAACCCCACGGCGGTAAAAAACCTGATAGCTGCCGGCGTGGGGGTGGGCTTCTGGCCGGAGTATTCGTGGGGAGAGCTGAACAATCCGGCGGTTGCGCTGGTTGAGCTGGCGGAGCCGGAGTGCAGCAGGGATATAATAGTGTCGTTATATAATAATAAATCCGAGAATAAGGCCGTGCATGAATTCTATGATTATCTGACAGCGTGCTTTTTACGCTTTGAAAAGACAAGCAGGAAGTAAATGCGGACAAAAAAGGTTAAAGTTTTTCGCCGCGTGCGAAAGCTGTTGTGCAAAAGCGGCTTTTGGTGTATGATAAACAGAAAAGCGCATACAGAAGCGAAAGCGCGCAAGACAGGCGGTGCGGATGTGCCGCTTGGGAAGAACGGGAGTATGGAAGGAGCCGGAAAAATGTATCTTATTAAACGGAAAAAGGAGCTTAATCCCACTGTTATGCTTATGGATATACAGGCGCCGGAGGTGGCTGCCAAAGCAAGAGCGGGACAGTTCATTATTTTAAGAGTGGACGGCGAAGGGGAGCGTATACCGCTTACCATTGCGGATTATGACGCAAAGGCGGGAACGGTTACCATTATATTTCAGATAGTGGGCGGCACCACGATGAAGCTGGCTGCGCTTAATAAGGGCGACTGCATATCCGATTTTGTCGGCCCGCTGGGCAAGGCGACGGAAATCGAGGGCATAAAAAAGGCTGCGGTAATAGGTGGCGGCGTGGGCTGTGCCATTGCATATCCGGTGGCCAAGGCGCTGCATGAGCAGGGAGCGTCCGTTACGGGCATTGTGGGCTTCAGAAACAGGGACCTTGTGATATTGCAGGACGAGTTTGAAAGCGTGTGTGACGATTATATTCTTATGAGCGATGACGGAACGGCCGGTCGGAAGGGGCTGGTGACGGATGCGCTGCGCGGACTGCTGGAGGCGGGCGAGCGCTTTGACGAGGTTATAGTTATAGGGCCGCTTATAATGATGAAGTTTGTGTGCATGCTTACAAAGGAATTCGGAGTAAAGACGGTGGTGAGCATGAACCCCATCATGGTGGACGGAACCGGCATGTGCGGCGGCTGCCGCCTTACGGTGGGCGGAAAGATGAAGTTTGCCTGTGTGGACGGGCCGGATTTTGACGGACATCAGGTGGATTTTGACGAAGCGATAAAGCGCGGAGCGATGTACAGACCGTTTGAACAGCAAGCCAGAGAAAAACAGTGCAATCTGCTGAAAGCGGGACAAAACTGAAAGTACGGTATTACGGAAAACACGGAGGGTTGAACCATGGCGGATATGTCTTTGAAAAAGCATGAAATGGCGCTTCAGGCGCCTGAAATAAGAAACAGAAATTTTGACGAGGTGGCGCTGGGCTATACCGAGGAGGAAGCAGTTGCGGAGGCGGGAAGATGCCTTGACTGCAAGAACAAGCCCTGTGTAGGCAAGTGCCCGGTGAGCATAGATATTCCCGCCTTTATAAGAGAGGTAAGGAACAGAAATTTTGAGGCGGCGTACGGGATTATATCGCGGTCGTCCTCCCTTCCGGCAGTGTGCGGAAGAGTATGTCCCCAGGAGACGCAGTGCGAAAGCAAATGCGTGCGGGGTATAAAGGGGGAGCCGGTGGCCATAGGAAGGCTGGAGCGGTTTGTGGCCGACTATCACAACGCACACGCAAAGGGAAAGGCTGCAAAGCCCGAGGCCAACGGACGATCGGTAGCGGTAGTGGGCGCGGGCCCTGCGGGGCTGACCGCAGCGGGCGACCTTGCAAGAAAGGGATATGCCGTTACGGTTTATGAAGCGCTGCACACTGCGGGCGGAGTGCTGGTTTACGGCATTCCGGAGTTCCGTCTGCCCAAAGCCATTGTGAAAAGGGAAATTGACACCCTTAAGGAATTGGGCGTTGAGATAAAGACCAACATGGTGGTGGGCAAGGTGAATTCCGTGGATGAGCTGCTGCAAAACCACGATGCGGTATTTATAGGCACGGGGGCGGGGCTTCCGCGCTTTATGGGAATTCCCGGCGAGGGACTGTGCGGTGTATTCAGCGCAAATGAATTCCTTACGAGAATAAACCTGATGAAGGCGTACAAGCCGGATTCTGATACTCCCGTTATGCGGCCGAGGCGCGCGGCAGTGGTGGGGGGCGGCAATGTTGCGATGGATGCCGCCCGCTGTGCAAAGAGGCTGGGTGCGGAGGAGGTATACATAATTTACCGCCGTTCAAGCGAGGAAATGCCCGCAAGGCGCGAGGAAGTAGAACATGCCCGTGAGGAGGGCATAATATTCAGCATGCTCACAAACCCGGTGGAGATACTGGAGGGGGAGAACCACACCGTGCGCGGGCTGAGATGTGTGAAGATGGAGCTGGGAGAGCCGGATGCAAGCGGGCGGCGCGCGCCGGTCGAGATACCGGGCAGTGAATACGATATTGATTTGGACTGCGTGATAATGGCCATAGGCACAAGCCCCAATCCGCTTATCCGCACCACCACAAAGGGGCTGGACTGCGACAGGCGAGGCTGCATTGTTACCGTGGATGACGGCGGCAAAACCACAAAGGAAGGGGTTTATGCCGGAGGAGATGCGGTGACGGGGGCTGCCACCGTTATTCTTGCAATGGGAGCGGGCAAGGCTGCCGCTGCGGCAATTGACGAATATCTGAATCAAAAATAATTTTTATAAAGCTGTAAAAAATACGGCAAAGCAAAAGGCCGGGCATATGCGCCCGGTCTTTTTATATGTGCTTTGGGTGTATATGGCTGCGGTAACGAAACCGGAATTATACCCTATTATTTTAGTATGTTTTAATTGACTTAAGTGCTTGGCAGGTGGTATAATCCCAAAAGAAACAAGAAAAGATAATATCGGCGGCGGGAACGCGGCAGGCCGAAAAATACGAACAAGGGATAGTAAACAAGAATATCAGTAAGTCGCATAAATGACGGGAGGGAGAGCGAAAATGACACGGTACATTGTGACCGGCATGAGCTGCGCGGCGTGCAGCGCCAGAGTGGAAAAAACGGTGCGCAGGGTTAAGGGGGTTACCGGGTGCTCGGTAAGCCTGCTTACCAATTCCATGTCGGTGGAGGGGCAGGCAAGGCAGGAGGATGTGATCGCGGCGGTAAAGGCTGCGGGCTACGGCGCATCCCCGGCGGTGGAGAATGGCGCGGCGGAAAAGCCGGCTGCCGATCCGCTTGCGGATACGCAGACGCCGGTGCTGAAGCGGCGGCTTATCGCTTCGGTAGGCTTTCTTGCGGTGCTTATGTATATATCCATGGGACACATGATGTGGTCATGGCCGCTGCCGTCCTGGTTTGACGGAAACCATGTGGCGATGGGGCTTATGCAGCTGCTGCTTGCGGGAACAGTTATGGTTATAAACCGGGATTTCTTTATAAGCGGGTTCAAAGGGCTGCTTCATCTTTCGCCGAATATGGACACGCTGGTGGCCATGGGCTCCGGGGCTTCGTTTGTATGGAGCACGGTAGTGCTGTTTTTGATGACGGATGCTCAGCTTCACGGTGATACAGAGGCCGTGATGAGGTACATGGACGAGTTTTATTTTGAATCCGCGGCCATGATACTGACCCTAATAACGGTGGGCAAGCTGTTGGAGGCACGCTCCAAGGGCAAGACCACCGATGCACTTAAAAGCCTTATGAATCTTGCTCCGAAGACGGCAACCGTCATAAGGGACGGCAAAGAAATAACGGTGCCGGCGCAGGAGATTCTTCAGGGTGAGGAGTTTGCCGTGCGGCCGGGAGAAAGCATTCCCGTTGACGGAGTAGTGTTGGAGGGCAGCAGCGCGGTAAATGAATCGGCTCTTACGGGAGAGAGCATCCCGGTTGACAAGACGGAGGGGGACCGCGTTTCGGCGGCGACCATAAACCAGTCGGGGTATATAAGATGCCGCGCCACGCGGGTGGGGCAGGACACGACGCTTTCTCAGATAATCAAAATGGTTTCGGATGCGGCGGCGACAAAGGCTCCCATTGCAAAGGTGGCGGACAGGGTATCCGGCGTGTTTGTGCCTGTGGTTATGGCAATAGCGTTGGTGACGCTTATAGTGTGGCTGCTGCTCGGGCGGGATTTCGGCTATGCCCTTGCAAGAAGCATATCGGTGCTGGTTATAAGCTGTCCGTGCGCGTTGGGACTGGCCACGCCGGTGGCGATAATGGTGGGCAGCGGAGTAGGAGCGCGCAACGGCATACTGTTTAAGACCGCAGCCTCCCTTGAGGAAACGGGCAAGGTGAAGATAGTGGCTTTGGACAAAACGGGCACAATAACGGCGGGGCAGCCGAAGGTTACGGATATAGTGCCTGCGGCGGGAAAAACCGAGGAGGAGCTGCTGCAGCTGGCCTGCACGCTGGAGAGCAGGAGCGAGCACCCGCTTGCGCGTGCAATTATGGAAAAAGCGCAGCAGGAGGGAATGAAGCCGGGAGAGGTAAAAAGCTTCAGTGCGCTGCCGGGCAACGGGGTGTGCGCAGAGGCGGAAAAAACGCTTACGGGCGGCAGTCTTGCCTTTATATCGCAAAAGACCGATATAGCGCCGGAATTTGAGCAGCGCATGCTGGAGCTGTCGCAGCAGGGAAAAACGCCGCTGCTGTTTATGGAGGGCGATGCCCTTGCGGGGGCGGTTGCCGTGGCGGACACGGTGAAGCCGGACAGCCCCGGGGCGGTGAGGCAGCTGCGTGAGCTGGGGATGCGCGTAGTGATGATCACCGGGGACAATGAGCGCACTGCGCAGGCCGTGGGCAGATTGGCAGGCGTGGATGAGGTTATTGCGGGGGTGCTGCCCGACGGCAAGGAGGCGGAAATACGCCGGCTTAAGCAGCAGGGCAAGGTGGCCATGGTGGGCGACGGTATTAACGATGCGCCGGCGCTCATGAGGGCGGACACGGGAATAGCAATAGGCGCCGGAGCGGATGTTGCAATAGATGCGGCGGATGTTGTGCTTATGAAAAGCTCGCTTGCCGATGTTCCGGCGGCGATACGCTTAAGCCGCGCGGCGCTGCGCAATGTACACGAGAATTTGTTCTGGGCGTTTATATATAATATTATAGGTATTCCGCTGGCTGCGGGCTGCTTTGTAGGCGCGGGGCTTACGCTGAACCCCATGTTCGGGGCGGCGGCAATGAGCCTTTCCAGCTTCTGTGTTGTATCAAATGCATTGAGGCTTAATTTCTGCAGGCCATACGGCAGGAAAAAAGGCGCAGACGGTGCCGCAAAGGCGGGTGCGCCCGACGGTGCTGCCTCGGAAAAGGAAAAAATGCGGGAGGACTGCATAGAGCTTAAGATAAAGGGCATGACCTGCGGGCACTGCCAAAGCAGGGTACAGCAGGCGCTGCTGGCACTGCCCGAAACGGAGCAGGCAGAGGTGAGCTTCAAGACGGGAACGGCGCGGCTTAAGCTGAAGGGCGCGGTTTCGGATGAAATGCTGCGCAAAACGGTAAAGGACGCCGGATACAGGGTTACGAAGATAAAAAGGAATAAATAAAAACAGCTGAATAAAGCGGACCGCCGGGCTTCCGGCGGCTTTTTGCATTTGCACTGAAAACGCGCGAAGCCGAAGAAAAGCGGGTGTCTGTGCGGCGGCTGCGCCTGCGCCTGCTTAAAGGGCGACTTTCGGTGCGGGGGTAATCATTTTTCAAGGGAGAGAATATAATCATTCCGGGATAAGAAATCAAAAAAAGGGGGCTTTGCATGAAAGGGCGGGCGGCGGAGCATTTTCGTATTTGCGCCGTAGAGTATATAATACTGTTTGCGCTTGTGGTTATTTTTATAAGCAGCGGCGCGTGGTATTACGGAGAATGCGGGGGTGAGGCGTTCGGGGACAGAGCGCTCAGCCTTGCCGATGAGGAGAGCAGCTTTGTGAAGGCTGCGGCGATACTTGCGCTGCATTGGCTGCTTACGGTGATGCTGCTGAGGCTGTGTGCGTATTTGTCAAAGGGATTTATTGCGGGATACATTCTGCCTGCTGCGCGCGGTCTTGTTTTCGGAGCAAGCTTTACGCGGGCATTTGAAGCGGGCTTTATTTTCGGAATGGTTTTTACATTCGTCAGTTTGTGCCTTTGTGCGATATCGTGCTATCTCTGCGCGGTAAATTCCTGTACGGCGCGGCATATATCGCCCTTTGGCGGCGCGGTGCCGGGAGGGATTGCGAATATTACAAGAAAAATATATATAGCCTGTGCGCTGTCGGGGACGGCGGCGTGCATCGCGGAGGCTTTGATTATTTGCGGGTTGAACAATGTGCCGTAAGGTGGTATAATAGCTTGCAGTAAAATAAAAAATAGCTTGCAGTAAAATAAAAAACGGCAAAAGAACAAATGCAAAACAAGCCGTGTCATGGGAACATATACAAAAGAACGGGGAATTTGAGACCATGGAGCTTACAGGGAAAGAAATAGATTTTTGTACGGATACCGCCCGGAAAATAACAGATAATGTTGCAAGAGCGGTGGTGGGCAAGAAAGAGTGCACAAGGCTGCTGCTGTGCTGCCTGCTGTGCGGGGGACATGCGCTTTTGCAGGATGTGCCGGGTGTTGGAAAAACCGCTGCGGTAAACGCCTTCGCGGCCTCGCTTGATATGGATTTTCGCCGGATACAGTGCACGCCGGATATGCTGCCTGCCGACATATTGGGGTTTACGGTGTATGATGCAAACACCGGAAAGGGCAGCTTTTGTCCCGGACCCATAATGAGCCGGCTGTTTCTTGCCGATGAAATAAACCGTTCCTCGCCCAAAACGCAGGCTGCGCTTCTTGAGGCAATGGAGGAGGGCAGGATAACCGTAGACGGGCAGGATCATATCCTTCCGCAGCCCTTTATGGTGCTGGCGACACAGAATCCGATAGAAAGTGTAGGAACATATCCGCTGCCGGAGGCACAGATGGACAGGTTCATGATGCGCATTTCCTTCGGTTATCCGGACAAAGAAGAGGAAAAGGATATCCTGCGGCGCTACGGGAAGGGTGACCCGCTGGGCACTCTGCGCCCGGTTGCAAAAGCTGAGGATATTATTGCCATGCGCAATGCGGCGGAGAGGGTGTATGTATCCCAAGCCGCTGCCGATTATATTGTGGATATCACAAGAGCTACGCGCAGCAATTCGCTTGTGCGGCTCGGGGCCTCGCCGCGGGCAAGCCTTGCGCTTATGAAATGTGCAAGGGCCTACGCGCTTATAAATGGGCGGGATTATATTATTCCCGATGATGTCCGCCTGCTGGCATCTGCGGTGCTTGCGCACAGGCTGATCATTTCGCGGGAGGCCGCAGCCAAAGGAATGAGCAAGGAAGATGCGCTCATGGAGATCGTCTCTGCGATCCCGGTGCAGGTATGAAAGAAAACAGCGCTGCGCGGAAAAGCATTGTATCCTGCACATTGCGCGGTGTCGGATATATACTGTTTTGCTGCCTGCTTACGGTGCTGTTTGTTTTTGCGCGGGACGGCTTCAGCGCCGTTTTGTGCGCGTTTGCATGGATAACTGCGGTTACCTGCCTGTTTCAGCTGGCGGCCTCAGGAATACACATAAGGCCGGTATGCAGCATGACAAAGGGTGATATACAAAGAGGCGGGGAATTCTGCATATCCTTTGATACCAGGCGCAGAGCCGCAAGCGCATACCCGATAGTAATTCTTAAATACAGCTGTGCATCAAAAGAGTGTACAAATGAGCATACAAGCAATTATATTTTTTTGGAGCGAGGCGAGAGAAAACTATCATATAAAATGCCAGTTAATTATGTAGGCGGCTTCCGTATGTGCGTGCAGGGAATATATGTGTGCGATATTCTCGGGCTGTTTGTCCGCAGGATAAGGCCTCGCGGAGATCGGCTTTGCGAGTTTACCGTGCTGCCTCAAAGGCGCAGGCTGAGTGCGGAAAATTATGAACGGAAGGCTTGTGCAATCAGCCCCGACGGGGAATTCGACGGGGTTCGCAAATATATACGCGGAGATTCCGCAAGCGCGGTGGACTGGAAAACCACAGCGCGCAGGCGGGAGATGTATGTACGCAATTATTCTGCCGCAGGCGACATTCCGACGGTATGCTTCATGCCGGCTTCGCCGCAGAACGGTGAGAAAAGGACTTTGGCGTCTGAGCTTGTATGCTTTGCGGCGTATGAAATTGAAAAGTCGGGCGGGCATGCATTTCGCGTGGCTGCGGATTCATGGGTAAAGAACTATGACGCTTCGGATTATTCCGAGCTGCTGCGGGATCTGGCTGCGGCGGTAAATGCGGAATATCTGGTCGGATGCGATAAAAAAGAAGCGCGCGCAGGACATCGGCAAAGCGCTGAGGATGGTACAAAAGAGGGGTGCGATGTATACGGCGGTGCCGTATGCATGGAAATACTTAATTCCGAAGGCGGGGCAAATGCCGTTGCGGTTTTGCCGGGAGAGATAGCGGGCACGGTGTGCGAGGGCGGCAAAACGGTATATTCCTACGGAGATGCGCCGGTGCGGAATGCCGCGCTGTGTGTGCGCAGCCTTGAAGAGTGGGACAGCGAAACGGTGAAACAGGAAAGTGCGGACGGGAGATAGAAGTGAAGTCGGAACAGGTTAAACAGAGGAAAGCGCAGAGGCTGAATTATTTGCTGCAGCTGGCAAATGCGTATTTGGCTGCAGCATCGCTTTGCGTTTGCTTTTTGGGGCTTATGTACGATGCCGATATATCATACACGCTTACGCTGGTTTTGCCGTGGACGGCTGTGTTTTGCGTGCTTATCGGAATATGGCTGTATAACAGGCGTACTCTTCTTTGCGGCTGCGCTGTTATGGCGCTTGCGGTCTTGGCGATATTGATGCTTGATCCGCTGCGAAGTTATATACGGGGGTTTATCGGGTGGATACCGGAAAATCTGCTGTATATCCGCATGCCTTTTGACCGCATATATACGCCGTTTGCGCAAATAGGGTTTATATTTTTGATCACGGCGCTGATAATCGTGCTTCAGGTAAAGCTCAGGCTGCCGGTGCTGGTAAGCTGTGTGGGCGCGGGCGTGTTCGCGGCATTCTACTTTTATACCTACCTTGAGGGTTATGAATTTTATAAAACATCGTGGGTGTTGGTGTGCGTTCCGATATTCTTGGCATCCTGCGTGATGGGGCTTATGTCAAAATACAGGGTGAGGGACATCAATCCGGCAAGCGCACTGCCCGTTGCGGCGATAGCGCTTGCAATTACTTTGGCGCTTACTCCCGTATTTGATTCCATGAAGATGACGCCGGAGCGTCGGGAGAGCTTTTCGCAGGTGATGGACGGGCTGTTTGGGCATCAGCAGGGAAGCAGGGAGGATTTCAGCGTTCGCTTTTCCGGGTTTGCACTTACGGACAGCAGAAGTCTGGGCGGGGCACTGCGGCTTTCATATGAACGGCGCTTTGCGCTTCGGAGTCGGGAACCGCTGCTGCTTAAGGGCGCGGCATATGATAAATATGACGGGAAAAGCTGGAAAAATACGCTGAGCGATAAAAAAGTATTGGAAAATAGGCCTTATTCGGAGGCAGAGGAGCTGGAGAATATCTATCAAAAGACATTTGATATTTACAGAAACTATGCCTTTGGTCAAATCGCAAAAAAGAGAGTGGGACATTACACGGTCAGCGACAGCACCGAGGGCCTGAGCCGGATGTACACATCGTCGGCTACGGTAAGAATCGGCTTTGAAGATTCAAATACGGACGGCAACACAATATTTGCAGTTGATTCCGGAATAGTGGATTGTGAAATAAATATAGACAATGAAAAAAAGTATACGGTCGATTATATAATTATTGACCGATACACGCCGGAGTTTGCTAAAACGGTAAAGGAAGCGGAGGGCGAAAGCGAGCTTGTAAAAGATGTTGCACTGTACGGCATGTATGCCTCGCAAGAGGGGATAAGCCCGAAGATTGCGGGGCTTGCAGGGCAAATCACATCGGGATGCGAAGGCGATTATGAAAAAGCCTGCCGCTTGCGTGACTACTTAAGCAATGAGTACGAATATGCTTTGGATCCGCCGGAGGCGGGAAAGAATGATGACTTTGCCGAATTCTTTTTGTTTGAAGGGAAAAAAGGGTACTGCGTGCATTTTGCAACGGCAATGACACTCATGTGCCGAGGTCTTGGAATACCTGCGCGATATACCGAGGGGTACCGTATTGACAAAACGGGATACAACTATGTTTTGGCGTCAAATGCCCATGCGTGGTGTGAGGTATATATAAAGGGCATAGGCTGGCTGCCGTTTGATGCGGTATCGGAGGGAGATTTTGCAAGCGGCCAAGCGGGAGAAAGCACAGGAGAAAATACTACGGCAAGCCCGGATAACGGCACATCCGCAGCAGTAACCGATAGCAGTACGACGGGGCAAAATGATACAACGGCGCCGGTGCTGCCGTCTTCAACGGTCAGTGATGCTGAGACCGGATTGCCGGAATATTCGGGCATCGAAGAAACGCAGATGCCGCAGGAGAGAGAAACGGATGCAGTGTCGCCGCTGCCGGAGGATAATACATGGCAGGGAGAAGGTGGCGGGAAGGCCGCAGCTGCGGCGACGGCAGCGGTGCTTGTGTTAACGGCGATAATTGTGACTGCGGTTGTGTATGTTATTAAAAGTAAAAAACGAAAAGAACATATACAGAATATGCATAAGGGCATGGAGGCTGATGAGGTAATATGTCTTTATAAAGCGATATGCCGCGATGCGGCGGGCGCCGGGGTGAAGATTCGGCCGGAGCAGACGGTAAGAGACAGAACGGCCCTGCTTTGCGAATTTTCGGAACGGAAATTCGACGGCGAATTATCAGAGGGGGACTTTGATGCAATGGCGCTGGCGGTGGAAAAGGCGGTTTATTCCGATGCACAAATATGCGATGCGCTTGATAGTTTGGTGAAGATATATATTTGCTTTGATAATTGCGCTGCAAAAAGCAGAAAAATCGGCATCAGAATTGCGCGCGTATGGAGAGTTATTACAAATAAGTTGTAACGCGTTGCTGAGCGTAGCGCGTGGGAAAACATCGCGTTGCGAGGCGTCGCAGCAAAAAGCGGAATGCGGGAGGAAAAATGAAAAAAGCCGAAAAAAGATTAAAAAAGCGTTGACAAAAGGCGAAAG
>ERZ1026780.268-NODE-268-length-44207-cov-10.087471_pt1 | contig 44207 bp, 42 predicted proteins | sample MGYA00380126_ERZ1026780 | MGnify/ENA primary metagenome ERZ1026780 (study PRJEB33269, sample SAMEA4719762) | human gut metagenome | biome: human-associated habitat; feature: organic feature; material: feces | place: Cameroon | collected 2013-10 ... | reverse complement strand
GTCAAGAATCAAATAATAAGACAAATCTTAGACAAACTGAAATGGATTCAGCGAATGTAGATTCTATTCATAATTAATATTAGAAAAATGAGTAATACAGATAAATCATCAATTAGTACTCCAGAAAAAACTGCACCACAAAGTGAAGAGCCAGCAACTACGGCATCACATAAAGGAGAAGCGAGTACACCTGAAACACCAGATAAGCATATTGGAGGTGATGTGAGTCAAGAAGATGAGAAGCCTGAGCATAGAGAGCATACAAGAAGCAAAATGGCATTGCTTTTTGTATTGGGTTTCTTTTCAATACTTTTCTTATGTATTGCTTATGCTGTTAAAGTAGGAGCAAGTCTAAATGAATTGAAAGATATACTTGTCGCAATTATCGGTGCCTTATCTGGTACATTAGGATTCATTGTAGGTTTTTATTATAAATCAATTAAAGAGCAATGAAGATTTTTTTAATAATATTCCAATCTGATGATAAAGATGTTTGTAATCAATTGGTAGAGCGTATAAAGGGGTTTGGCTCATGGGCTCGAATTAGTAATAACGCTTGGTGTATAAAGTCTGATAGTAAAAATACAGTTGATATTAGGGACTCACTAAAAAGTTTGTTGACTGAAAATAAAGAGCGTTTAATGGTTTTGAATATTAGTGATTCAGCATGGGCATCATATTATATTCCTAAAGAGGTGACTGCATGGCTAAAAGAAACAACTTAGACAAAGCCAAATCTTTGGGATTCTGTGTAGATTTCAATCAGCTTACTATGGCTATTTGGTAGAATTCTCATACAGGATTTATTATTGTTGTTATTAATTTAGGCAATTATGTATATAAGCAAAATATCCATTGAAAATTTCCGGTTGCTTAAGAATTTTTCTATTGATTTAGAGGAAGAATTGTCTCTTATCATAGGAAAGAATAATTCGGGTAAGACATCGCTTTTGTATCTTTTGGATAAGATTTTTCATTGGAGAGATAAAGGCGGTTGCATTCATATTGACGATTTCAATCTCGACTATAAGAAATCATTGGTACATATGTTGGCCAAAGATGAAGTCATTGATGAAAAGGAGTATCAAGAGGATGGTATTAGACTTCGAGTATACATCAAATATAATGATGATGATGATTTGTCAAACGTTGGTCTTATCATGATGGATTTGGATGAGAACAACTATTATGTTGTTCTCGGTTATGACTATGTACTTCCATATGAAGCTTATTGCAGACTTCGTGAAAAAGCAAAAGCTAATGCTGACAAGCATGAAACTAACATACACGAAGAAGTTGAAAATCTCTTAGATAAGAGCATATCCAACTATTTTGTACTACGCAAAAAATCAATCGCATATGATTCGGAAACAAATCAAATAAATGAGAACGATTACATTGACTTGAAAAATCGTCCTCAGTTCCACGAAGACGCATTGATTTCAATTGGTTATATTGATGCTAAACGTCAAGTAGCAAATAAGGAGAACGATAAAACTTTATCGTTGCAAACAGCAGAACTTTTTAACCAACTGCAATCAGATGACAATGAAGTAATAGACAACTTCATTCAGACCATTTCTGAATCTGACAAAAAGTTAGGAGATGTCTACAACGACATGTTCAGTTCTGTACTTGGCAAGGTGGAGGAAATGGGCGGCGTGAAGCCCAAAGAGACTAAACTCATGGTTACGTCTTCTTTGAAGCAACAGAATCTACTGAAAGGCAATACAAAGGTGGTTTATGAGCATACAGGAGTACAACTACCTGAAGATCATAACGGATTGGGATACATGAATTTGATTTCAATGATATTCCAGATTGAGATTATTCGTCAAACCTTTATGAAAGGACGCAATGGTAAGATGGCTGACATCAATTTACTCATCATTGAAGAGCCCGAAGCCCATACACATCCGCAGATGCAATACATATTCATCAAGAATATCAAAAATTTGTTAGGAACTCCATTGGAAACAAAAGACGAACACCGAAAGATTCAATCTATTATCAGCACTCACTCTTCTCATATTGTTTCTGAAAGTGAATTTGGAGACATTAAATATATGCGAAGAACAGGTAATGAGGTGATTGCCAAGAACCTGAAAGATTTGCAGAATGAATATGATAATGATGAACAGCAATGGTACACATTCCTGAAACATTATCTGACACTCAGTAGAAGTGAATTGTTCTTTGCCGATAAAGCAATATTCATAGAAGGAGACACAGAACGCATACTTCTACCGATTTTAATGAGGAAGTTAGACCAAGAAGAACTGTGTGATGAAGACAAAAATGAGCTACCACTCTGCAAACAGAATATTTCTATCATAGAAGTTGGAGCTTACTCGCATATCTTTGGAAAATTTATCAACTTCATAGGATTAGAAAAGGCTGTTGTGTTTACAGATTTGGATGTAGGACATAAAATCAATGGCAAAGGGCATATTCTTAAAACAAAATATGTTGACTCTGACGAAATGCTGACATCCAACAATGCACTGAAAGAATATTTCAAGAATTTGAAAGATGGAAATGATTTGAAAGTAAACAAATTACTCTCGTTGACAGATAATCAAAAAGTATTCACTTGGAATACAGCAGAATCTCAATGGAAGCAAGATGAAAATGGCAATATGAGAGTTTGTTTTCAAGTGAAAGAAAACAACTATCAGGCAAGAACATTTGAAGACAATTTCTTTGCCATCAATAAGGACTTCCTTCAGGATAATAAAGACACAATACGAGGTTTAGACGAAGGAAAACTAAAAGATTTTTTAGATACAGCCAAAGAATTTGACGAGTATGATTTGTCAGAAGCAGGCATTGAAAGCAAAGCAACTTTTGCTGTCGAGATAATATTCAACAGTGTGAAAAAGGGTGACAAGGAATTCTGTGGCTGGAATATACCACAATACATAAAAGACGGACTCTTATGGATCAGGAAGTAGAGAAAATCATTGAGCATATAGAAAAAGGAGAAAATTTTCTCCTTAGCGGTGGTGCTGGTAGCGGAAAGACTTATTCTTTGGTACAGGTCATACGTGAGGTTATTGCGAGACATCCGTCAAGCAAGATAGCCTGTATGACCTATACCAATGCTTCTGTTCACGAGATAGAGCGACGAGTTGACCATCCCAATCTTAATGTTTCGACTATTCACGATTTCCTATGGGATAATATCAAAAACTTTCAACGAGAAATTAAAGTCACGTTGATAGAAATGCTGAACACAGATGATTCTGGAATATCATTAAATGGGTATGACGGTGAGGTTCCGTCAGATTTCTTCGACAAAGATAGGGAATCAGACTTTGCTATACAATACAAAGAATACATAAAGCTACAAGATGGCATCATTTCGCATGATGAAGTCTTGAAACTTTCCGAAAGGATGTTTTTCAAATATCCAAAGATTGTGTCTTTTGTCAAGTCGAGATACCCTTTTGTCTTTATAGACGAGTATCAAGATACTAATCCGCTTATAGTCAAAATACTTTTGGAATATTTTTTAAAAGTTACTAAAAAGTGTGTCGTGGGCTTCTTTGGCGATTCTATGCAAGCTATTTACGATGATGGAGTAGGCGATATCGACAGCTATCTGATTACAGACGATAATCCTGATGGTTGTGTTTATGAGGTACAAAAGAAGCAGAACAGAAGATGCCCGCAAGCTGTTATAACTTTAGCAAACTCTCTTCGTTTGGACAGCTTGCGTCAAGAGCCTTCTACAGACGTGAAAGCTCCAAATATGACAGAAGATGGACATGTAAAAGAAGGTTCTATTTCATTCTATTATTCGGATGAAGATAAAACTGATACATTGAAAGAAAAGCTCACGAACGAATTCGGATGGGATTTCTCAGATACGGAAAATACTAAGGAACTACGGTTGACCCATAACTTGATTGCAAATGAAGCTGGATTTGAAACCTTGATGCAAATACACGATTCGGATAAAATAATTGAGTATGGTAAGAGACTAAGGGACTATGCTAAAACGAAGGGAGTCCTTGATGACATCAAGCCACTAATATTGGAAGAATCGATTAAAGTTTTATCTTCGAAATTTCCAGATGACAAAAAGAAATGGTCTCCAACTAAAGCACAACTAAATTTCATTGAAGCAAATTCGGATCTTTACGCAGAAGCATTGAACATGCCATTTGAAAGTATTGCGTGTTATGTGGACAAAGACCAATTGTTGGATGACAAATCAGAAGAAGATGCAGGTAAAGGGACAGGTTCCAAGTTGTCCCCACTCAACCATCATTTGCACAAGATTGAACATTGCATTCAATTATATCTTGACAAGGATTATAATGAATTTATGCGTTCAACCAGCATTAAGCAGATTACAAGGGCAAGCCAGAAGAAGGAACTTCGGGAAGGAATAGACAGAATTGTCAGTTCATATAATGACATGACCATTTCTGAAGTAATAGATTTGGCTGACAGTTTGGAAATTTGTGTAAAAGACGATAAGGTTAATTCTTATATAGAGAACAATCCCTATCTATGGAAACGAATAAAAGAGGTCAGCTATAAAGAAGCAAGAAACGTTTATGACTATCGTATGGGTAACAAGCCTTTTTCTACTCAACATAAGACTAAAGGATTGGAATATAACAATGTATTGGTGATATTAAAATCCAATTGGTCTAACTATGATTTTGCCTCCTTGTTTTATGATAATGGTAAGAAATATTCTATTGTAGAGCGAACCAAGAAACTATTCTATGTTTGCTGTACAAGAGCAAAAGAAAATTTAGTAGTTTATTATCCTTCTGCATCTGATGCTATTATCAATGGGGCAAAGATGTTGTTTGGGGAATCTAATATCTATACTATATGAGACTTATGGAGAAAACAATTTGTAAAGGTTAGAAGTTTTGACAGAAATTATTGTTATAGTAAAACTCAGCAGTTAGAGTTTATTGTTTAAATAGATTATTGCTTATGCCAGATCAGACGCAACAAAGACTTAAGTCTCTTTCCATAACAGGGCTGAGACGTTTAAAGAGTTTGAATATATCTTTTGAAGACAAAGATGTTACAGGCATTTTTGGTGTAAATGGCTGCGGAAAGACAACCTTGTTGTATGCACTCCTTTGCCTTTATAATCAAAAAAATCCTGCTGTTCAATTTAATTTTGGAACCTTTTTCAAAAAGTGTACCCCAAATGAATTTGATGGTACGGAGATCATAGCAGATGTGCATTATCGTACTGGACGAGACATGCATGATACTAATGTTGTTTACAAAAAATCTGCAGGAAGTGATCGTTGGACACCAAAAACATCAAGGCGACCTGAACGTAAAGTTTATTTCTTGGGTATATCTTCAAGTGTTCCTTCTATAGAAAACGAAAAAGAAACAACAGTAAATTATACATTTGTAGGAGATAATAATTTAGATAATAGTATCTTAGGATTGGCAAGACGAATCCTTGGTATCCAATACACTCAAATCTCAAGAACAAGTAGACATCATAAGGATTACTATCATGCAACAGTGCAAGACGGAGCAAGTTATTTTTCAATTTCGATGGGTGCAGGCGAACAGAGGGTTCTTCGTTTATTGGAAGTCATAGAGAAAGTGGAAAATTATTCTTTAGTTATAATTGACGAGATAGACTTGACTTTACATAATGCAGCCTTGATGAGATTGATAGATTATTTAGTAGAGGAAGGGAGAAACCGGCATATACAGTTTATTTTTTCATCTCATTGTGAAGCTTTGACAAAACGTAAGGATATAAATGTTCGACATTTACTACAAACACCAGAAAAGACGTTGTGCTTTGATGAGAGTAATCCAGAATGTTTGGAAAGTATAACAGGTGTAGTATCTCGCCCTATTGAAGTTTACGTAGAGGATATTTTGGCTAAAACCATAGTAGCACAAATTGCTAAAGAACTTGGCATATCCAAACGAGTAGTCATTAAGCTATATGGATCTTGTACCAATGCTTTTGTCGCAAGTTGCGGAATGCGTATGTTGGATCAATCTTTAGAGCATAAACTATTCGTTCTTGACGGAGATTTATATCGTACTGAAATTGAACGTAAAAATCTGTTGAAAAAATTTTATTCTGGCACAGAACCTGATAAAGAGCAAAAACGCAATGAGGTGTTACAGCATATATCACAATTTGATCTGCCTAATGGTGAACAGCCAGAAAAGTTTATCAATCAGATATTGTGTAAAGATGTTGAAAATCAGAATGCAGAGATTACCGCATTAGCTAAACGTATTATCGAACCAGACGAACCGCATAAATATATAGATGATATAATTGATGCACTTGGAGATGATGAAAATATTGGGTTGTATAAAATTATAGAAGAATTAGCCAAACATCCTGAGTGGAGCGTTTATACTGCGTCTGTTCGCAATTGGCTACAAAATCAAAAAAATAATTTAGGTCTATAATAATTATGTCAACTCAACCATCAGATAATAACAAACGGATAGCGAAGAATACGCTCATTCTTTATGTGTGTATGCTTTTCACTGTCGGTATCAACTTTTATTCTACCCGCTTGATTCTTGCGAATCTCGGAGTGGAGAATTATGGTATATATAACGTCATTGGTGGCTTTGTGTCCATGTTTTATATGGTTACGGCTACGATGACACAGGCTGTCAGCCGCTTCCTTACCTTTGATCTTGGCAGGGGAGATATTGCGAAACTGCAGAAGACGTTTTCTACGTCAGTCAATATCCTGTTGCTTATGTCAATAGTTGTGGTGTTGCTGTCTCTTGGCATAGCTTTCGCATTAACAGTAAGTTCGATAGACAAGCTGATTTATTATGGGCTGTTGGTATTTGCGATTGAACTTTGCATTCAGATGATGTGTCGGGTCTCCCCAAAATTACAAAGCAATATTCATTGGAAAACTATAACTATACAAAATCATTGGTTTGTACATTTTGGGGGTTTTAAAGTTCTATAGGCGATATACACTTGAAAATCTTATGAATATATTGGTTGACGAGCAATTTGAAGGAAGTATCAATTCTCAATGAACTTAAGACTGTTTGGGATAACGGAAACAGAAGAAGTATTATTTTAAATAATAACCATAAATTTATGTGTGGAATAGTAGGATATATAGGACAAAACGAAGCATATCCAGTCCTGATAGCAGGACTGAAGAAACTCGAATATAGAGGATATGACAGTGCCGGAGTAGCACTCGTCAATGGAGAGGACAAACTCAATGTCTATAAGACAAAGGGCAAGGTGGCTAACTTGGAAGAACTCGCAGCAGACAAAGACTGCGGAGGCCATATCGGTATAGCCCACACCCGATGGGCAACACATGGCGAACCATCAGCCGAAAATGCACATCCCCATGCCAGTATGAGTGGTGACCTGGCTTTGGTACATAATGGCATCATCGAGAACTACCAGGTGCTGAAAGAACAACTCATAGCACGCGGTTATCAGTTCAAGAGTACAACAGATACCGAGGTGCTGGTACAGTTGATAGACTCATACTATCAGCAGAATGGCAAAGATTTGGTGTCAGCCGTTTGCCAGTCACTGAATGATGTTGTGGGCGCCTATGCCATAGCAGTCATCGAATGCAAGAACCCCACTCACATTGTGGCAGCCCGCCAGTCAAGTCCATTGGTGGTAGGCGTAGGAGCCGACAAGCAAGACTTCTATATCGCCAGTGATGCCACTCCTATCGTTGAATATACAGATAAGGTAGTCTATCTCGAAGACGGTCAGATAGCAGAAATCAGAATCGGTAAGGATATAGAGATGATCAATCTCAACCATAAGTTATGCGATTATGACATCAAGACCGTAGACCTCGACATCTCCAAACTCAGCAAGGGAGGCTTCGACCATTTCATGCTGAAAGAGATCTACGACCAGCCCCAGTGCCTGAAAGACTGTATGAGTGGTCGCCTGTTTGCGGATAAGGACAATCCATCCAACAACCACATCGTGTTGTCAGCCCTTACAGACTATAAAGACCGACTCATGTCAGCCAAGCATATCATCATCGTGGCATGCGGAACCAGTTGGCATGCAGCCCTCATCGGCAAGCAGCTCATAGAGAAGATGTGTCGCAAGCGAGTAGAAGTAGAATATGCCAGCGAGTTCCGTTATGGCGAACCCGTCATCGAATCCGATGATGTGGTGATAGCCATAAGCCAGAGTGGCGAGACTGCCGATACCCTGGCAGCCATTAAGTTAGCCAAGCAGCACGGAGCATTGATTTTCGGTATCGTCAATGGCGTAGGATCATCCATCGCCCGAGAGACAGATACTGGCATCTATATTCATGTAGGACCCGAGATAGGAGTAGCGAGTACCAAGGCCTTCACAGGTCAGGTAACCGTCCTTACCCTCTTTGCCTTGGCATTAGGTCATGAATTGGAAACCCTTTCCGAAAAAGACTATATAGAGACCATCGCCGAGTTGGCAGAGATACCCGGCAAGATGGAGAAAGTGTTGGAGCAGACGCCATCAATCTCCCGACTGGCTAAAGTATTCACCTATGCACATAATTTCCTCTATCTCGGTCGAGGATTCAACTATCCCGTAGCATTAGAGGGAGCCTTGAAGCTAAAGGAAATCAGCTATATCCATGCCGAGGGCTATCCTGCAGCCGAGATGAAACATGGTCCGATAGCCTTGGTAGATACCGATATGCCGATCGTATTCCTTGCCACACATCACCAGTTGTATGAGAAGATCATCAGCAATATGCAGGAAGTAAAATCCCGCAACGGACGCATCCTGGCCATTGTTACCGAAGGCGACAAACAAGTCAAGGCGATAGCCGATTCTGTGATAGAAGTACCGCAGACCCTCAATACTTTAGTCCCTCTTCTCAGCGTCGTTCCCCTGCAGATACTTGCGTATTATGTGGCAGTAGATAAGGGATTGAATGTAGATATGCCAAGAAATCTGGCAAAGAGTGTGACGGTAGAATAACGGCTGAATAAATCCTAATCCTGAAGGACATAGTTAAACATAATCATAGAATCAATGAATAATTTCAAAGATATAAAAGTAGCAGTAGCCGGAACAGGCTACGTTGGTCTGAGTATAGCAACATTGCTTTCTCAGCACCATCACGTAACAGCAGTAGATGTAATCCCAGAAAAGGTAGAGAAACTCAACAATAGAGTTTCACCCATACAGGATGATTACATTGAGAAGTATCTGGCAGAGAAGAAGCTGAATCTGACAGCAACCCTTGATGGCAAATCAGCTTATGCTGATGCCGACTTTGTGGTGATTGCAGCACCAACCAACTATGACCCAGTAAAGAACTACTTCGATACAACCCATGTCGAAGAAGTGATTGACCTGGTGTTGGAGGTGAATCCAGACGCAGTGATGGTTATTAAGAGTACCATCCCTGTAGGTTATACCCGTAGCCTCTACTTAAAATACGCCAAGAAGGGCGTCAAGAAGTTCAATCTCCTTTTCTCCCCAGAGTTCCTTCGTGAAAGCAAGGCACTCTACGACAATCTCTATCCAAGTCGAATTATCGTAGGCTATCCCAAGATTATCGACCGCCCTGAGTTTGCAGAGGAAAACGAGGCAATTATGCAGGTTACAGATGTCGAGGAGATGAAGGAAGCAGCCAAGACATTTGCAGCCCTTTTGCAGGAAGGTGCCATTAAGGAAGATATCGATACACTTTTCATGGGCATGAAGGAAGCCGAGGCAGTGAAACTCTTCGCCAACACTTACCTTGCTCTTCGTGTAAGCTATTTCAACGAACTCGATACCTATGCAGAAGTCAAAGGTCTCGATACCAAGGCCATCATTGATGGAGTAGGACTCGACCCACGTATCGGCACACACTATAACAACCCAAGCTTCGGTTATGGCGGCTATTGCTTGCCAAAGGATACCAAGCAGCTCTTGGCAAACTATGCCGATGTTCCAGAAAATCTGATTGAGGCAATCGTTGAGAGTAACCGTACCCGTAAAGACTATATAGCAGATGCTGTATTACAGAAAGCAGGCTGGTATAGCTATACCGAGAACAACCAGTTTGGTGCCGAAGTCAATTCATGCGTCATCGGTGTCTATCGCCTGACGATGAAATCCAATTCCGATAACTTCCGTCAGAGTGCTATACAGGGCATCATGAAGCGAATCAAGGCAAAGGGCGCAGAGGTCATCATCTATGAGCCAACACTCGAAGATGGCAGCACCTTCTTTGGTAGCAAAGTAGTCAATGACTTAGAGACATTTAAGGCACAGAGCCATGCCATCATCGCCAATCGCTATGATACCTGTCTGGATGATGTAAAGGAGAAGGTATATACCAGAGATATATTTAGAAGGGATTAAGCTATATGAGCCTCTTTTAAAAGTGTGCTCAGTTAGTAATATAAGATTGAGTGTTTCTGAATGGAATATCCGTACCAGATTAGCTCATCATATGGAAAGTATAATGAGTGAATAAGAAAAAATATGTGATTTTAAGTTTTGTTTTATTTAATTTATAGCAATGAAACTTTCAATAGTAAGTCCAGTATATGGCGCAGCATCCCTTTTGCATGAGCTGGTGCAAGAGATAGAAGCTGCAGTCAGCAAATTAACGAATGATTATGAAATCATTTTGGTGGAAGATCATAGTCCAGATGATAGTCAGGCTATTATCCGTGAAATATGTAAGGTAAACAAGCATGTGGTAGGTGTATTCCATAGCCGTAACTTTGGTCAACAATATGCCATACATACAGGTTTGTCTTTGGCAACAGGTGACTATATTGTAACGATGGATTGTGATTTACAAGACACTCCTGCACTAATTGTCAATCTCTTTAACAAGGCTCAAGAAGGATACGACATAGTGTATGCAAGCCGACAAAATCGTCAGGATGGCTATGTCAAGAAACTTGGCTCCAAGATATTTAACCGATTGCTCGGTTTCCTGACTGAAACCGTGCAAGATGAGACAATTGCCAACTTTGTTTTGTATCGTAAAAAAGTGGTAGATGCTATGTTGCAAATGGGGGATTATAGAAGGTACTATCCTTTGATGAACCATTGGGTGGGCTTTAAGTCCTGTAAACTTCCCATTCCTCATGCAGAGCGGGCTGACGGAAAGGCTTCTTCTTATTCGATGAAAAAGCGTATAGAACTTGCTTTAAATACAGCAGTAGCCTTTTCAACCAAGCCACTGCGATTGATTATCTATTTTGGTATGTTTATTTCCGCTATAGCCATTTTGTTGGCTCTGTTTATGGCAGCGCATTACATACTTACAGGTATAACAGTCAGCGGTTGGCTAACCCTCTTTGTCTCGCTTTGGTTTATTGCTGGTGTAATGATTATGATTATGGGCATTATAGCTGTTTACATAGGAAGCGTATTTGAGCAAACCAAAAATCGTCCATCTTCATTGGTTTCAGAAATTCTTAACAGGTAGAAAATGGAAAATAAGTATAATACTCATGTTAGATGTGCTGTCATCGGAGCTTGTGGCTATATAGGAAAGCACATTGTTAAATATTTAGAGGAACGATACCAAATAGTTCCTGATACTTATGATGTCTGTGACAGTATTCAACCTAATTATAAAAAGGTAGATTTAACAGACAAAGATTCCGTTGCAAACATTAATTTTGATGTCGATTATATCTTCAATTTTGCGGGTTTGACAGGAACTTATGCAGGCTTTGATAAGTATGATTCTTATGTGAACATCAATGAAATAGGTTTGTTGAACTTGTTGGATGCCATTAGAAAATCAGATTATGCACCTAAGGTTATATTCCCCTCAACTCGATTAGTCTATAAGGGTGTTGATAAACCCTTGAGTGAAGAGGATGAAAAAGAAACTAAAACCATTTATGCGGTCAATAAACTGGCATGTGAAGGATTGCTTTATGCCTATCACCAGAGTTTTGACATACCTTATACCATATTTCGCATTTGCATTCCCTATGGAAATCTTCTCTCAAATGATTATTCTTTTGGTACCGTAGGCTTTTTTATACGACAAGCCAAGGCTGGCAAAGATATTACTTTGTATGGAGGTGGAGACATCAAGCGTACTTTCACACACATGGAAGATTTGTGTCATCAAATTATAGAGGGAGCTTTTGCTTCCAGTAGTAATGGGCAAATTTTTAATGTGGGTGGCGAGACCTTGAGTTTACGAGAGGCAGCAAAGATTATTGCTAAAAAATTTAATGTGGATATAGTTGCTGTTCCATGGCCAGAACGCGACTTGCGTATAGAAAGTTCACATACATATTTTGACGATCATAAAATAAAGGCTCTTTTAGGAGCTTGGGAATACAAGCAACTGGAAGATTTTACAAAAGACTTATAAAAACATGAAAACAAGAAAAGTTTCAGATGTCCAATTGGATTTTCTCGTCTCGGCCTTGAGTCGTGGTGGAATGTTTATGTCCACATCCGAAATCTTAGCCTGGATGAAAGAGCAGAATGAGGCTGTTGTATCCAATATTAGCCAGATTCCTTTGTCGGAGATGTCTAAATGGGACTATCGTGATGATCACATTTGTCATGAGAGTGGAAAGTTTTTTAGTATAGATGGTATTCGAGTGAATACGAACTATAGGAATACACATGAATGGGATCAACCTATCATTAATCAGCCAGAAATTGGCTTCCTTGGCTTCATTGTCAAGAAGTTCAATGGGGTTATGCATTTCCTTTTACAAGCAAAGATAGAACCTGGCAATCTCAATGTCGTTCAGCTGTCTCCAACCCTTCAGGCAACTCGCTCCAACTATATGCGAGTACATGGGGGGGCATCTCCCAATTATCTTGAGTATTTCACAGGAGAAAGGGAGGTAACAATTCTTGTAGACCAATTGCAATCAGAGCAAGGTGCGCGTTTCTTGCATAAGCGTAACCGCAATATCATTGTGGAAGTAGATGCTGATGAAGAGTTTGAAGTCAAACCTGGTTTCATTTGGACAACTTTGGGGCAGCTTAAAGAATTGCTTAGATATCCGAATGTTGTTAATATGGATAGTCGGACAGTGATGTCCTGTGTCAAGTTTGGCAGTTATTCAGAACATTCCCTTCGTCTTCTGTCTGCCGTCAACATGATGAATGGTGCCAATATGGGTAAGCAGGATTCTTACTTGTATTCAGTACTGAGTGCAGACAATCATTTGCACGAACTTCAGGACATCATCCAGTGGATTACCTCCTTGAAGTTTAAGTATGAATTGATGGTAAATCCAATCGGTATCAGCGAGATGCGTCATTGGATATATGATGGTCATACGATTTCCCATGAGGAAGGAAAATATTTTGATGTCATAGGTGCACATGTGGAGATAGGTAATAGGGAGGTTGTAGCTTGGGATCAGCCAATGGTACGCTCTGCTCAAGAAGGCTTAATGGGATTCATTGTTAAAAAGATAGATGGCATCTATCACTTTCTCGTTCAAGCCAAACTCGAATCGGGTAATTTTGATGTCGTAGAACTTGCTCCTACAGTACAGTGTCTTACTGGTAACTATCGTAAGGGCAAGAATGAATACTTGATTCCTTATTTAGAGGAAGTCCTCAATGCGCCAAAGGAAAGAATATGGTATAGTAGTTATCAAAGTGAGGAGGGCGGTAGGTTCTTCCAGGAACAAAATCTCAATACCATAGTGGAGGTTGGTGACGAGTTCCCTATAGAGGTTGATGAGAACTATTGTTGGATGACGCTTAACCAGATGCTTTCTTTCGTCACATATAACAATTATCTTAATATTGCAGCTCGGTCTTTGTTGGCTGCCATTAGTTTTTATTAATTATTAGTGAACTAACTATGATACGAATAGGAATAATTTGTCCTTCAGAGATCGCTTTTCGTCGTTTTCTTCCTTCCTTGCAGAAGGCAGGTGATTCATTTGAATTTGCTGGTGTCGCAATAGCCAGCCCTCAGGAGTGGTTTGGTGATTTGTCACAGGTAAAGACGTCTGACATTCAGGCCCAACAAGAAAGAGAACGAGCCAAGGCTCAGACATTTGTGGATCAATATGGTGGTAAGATATATGAAGGTTATCAAAATATTATAGAGTCTTCAGATGTTGATGCCATGTATATACCTTTGCCACCAGCTTTGCATTTTCAATGGGCCAAATTGGCTTTGGAAAAAGGAAAACATGTTTTTGTAGAAAAGCCTTCTACGACTTGCTTGAAAGATACCGATGAGTTAATATCTCTGGCATCGTCCAGAGGGTTGGCTTTGCATGAGAACTATATGTTTATTTACCATAAGCAGTTGGAGGAGTTACAGCAGGTGGTTGCTTCAGGCGAAATAGGCGATGTTCGTTTATATCGTATATCCTTTGGCTTTCCGCTCAGAAAACTCAATGATTTCCGCTACAACAAAGTTTTGGGTGGAGGCGCATTGCTCGATGCAGGAGGCTATTGCATGAAGTATGCTAAGTACCTGCTGGGCGATACGGCTAAAGTCGTTACGGCTCAAGCTAACAGAATCGAAGGCTTTGAGGTGGAGATGTATGGCTCTGCAACGATGATCAATGACGCATGCGATGTTGCTCAGATTTCCTTTGGTATGGACAACGACTACAAGTGCGAGATAGAGATTTGGGGTAGTAAGGGAACTGTCACTTCCAATCGCATCTTAACGGCACCCGCAGGATTTGTACCAACCTATATCATAAAGAAAAACCAAGATTTTGAGACTCGTGAGTTGTCGGCAGATGATGCTTTCTTGAAGAGTATTCAAAGATTCCAAAATTGCATAGAAGAGGAAAAGGTACGTCTGGAAAATTATCAACAACTCCATGACCAGGAAGTCTTGGTGGAGCAGTTTAAAACTTTAGCAGGATTATAATGATGAGTCAGTTTCTATATAAGCATAAGGGGTGCTTTGTTTATGGATTGATTTCCATTCTGGCATTGGTTTGGAATATCGTGACAATGGGCCATTCTATACCTTGGTGTGATGAGGTGATGCTGGCAGATACCCCTGCCAATATGCATATTTATGGCGAGTGGGCCACCACAGCCTTCAATGCAATGGGCGAGGGCAGTAAGCCGTTCTCAGTCTATCTTCCCCTTTATACATGGTTACTCTATGTCTGGATTTCCATTTTCGGTTTTTCCTTCTTGAAAGTGAGACTGTGTGAAATGATAACGACAGTAGTATTGGGTGGTTTCTTGCTTCGTTTAGGAGGACAGTTGGCTGGTAAGAAGTTGTCTTTGTTGTCAATAGCATTGTTCTCTCTTGGCTTTTGGTTTACAGACCTCATGGTGATGATCTATCGCCTGGCACGTCCCGATATACTTGGCGCTTTGATGACGGTTATTTTTGCTATTTATGTGGTCAAGAATCTGAAGGAGCAGAAAAAATATACTTGGCAACTGATGTTGTTTTCTGGCTTAAGCATCGTTGCAGGAATACAATCTGCTTTATATGTAGTGTTAGGCTTGATTTTCACGGCTCTCTTTGTTCGCCCAGTTAAGAGAATGTTGCATCCTGCATTGTGCTGTTTGGCAGGCTTTGTCTTAGGCTTTATAATAGTGATTGCATATATGGCTTGTTTTGGCGAGGCGAAGGCATTTATAGTCAGTATCATGAATTCTTCGGGTGCAGTCATGAAACTGTGGGAGATTGCGCGTGGAATCATTTTCCCACTGTTAGGAAAAAAGGTGACTCCATTGGGCTATCCTGATGCTTCTCCAGTGCCTTTCTATGTTAAATTGTTAGACATTTTTGCCTATACAGGAGCGGTTATCCTGTTTATGGTGAATGTCCTTCTGCTCGTACTTCATAAGGCTTGGCATCATGTAATAGCATACAAAATGCCAATATTGGTGTTCTTCTTCTCTATTTTCACCATATTGGGTTACAACTTGGCAGGTCGTTATCAAGGATATTACATGTGGACGGCGATTCTTCCAATGCTCTTATCCTTGCTCATCTGGATGAATGTAGGGAAGCGCTTATTTGCTATGCCGCTTGTCGGAATATCAGCAATAGTAATGTTAGGAATGGCTCTGAATAGTATCCCACTAACAGGCGACTCTCCAACTGATCGCATTGCAGCTTTTGTCAACCAACAGCATTTTAAGAATACTGATCGTATAGCAGCTCCATTCTCTACATTCTATGCTTTGAAGCCAACGAACCAGAACACTTATTTCTATCAGATATATCCACAAAATTTAATAGGTGAGGTGGATTATGTAATCATACCAGAGGCAGGTGATGATTATAATCAAGAAGGAATGGAAAAGTTCCTAAAGGAATTGCAGTATAATCCAAAGTATCAGGTAGAGAAAGTAAGTAGATTGCAGGAGTCGAATTTAGCCTTGTATAAGGTGTGTTCCAAAACGAATCAATAACTTCTGAACTTACTAAAGTTCATTTTTGGGGAATCGTAAGCAGAAAATGCTAAGATTTGATACGAAATCCAAAAAATATTTGTACTTTTGCAATAATTTCGCCCATTCATAAGAAGAAAGGGCGATGAATGTAAAATAAAGACACATGTGCAGAGGCTGCGTGCCAAATAAAAACTCAATTATACAATTCAGATGATGCACATTATGAAAAAAGCGACAAAGCTACGACAACCATCGGGTATGGTTGCAGCAAAAGACATAAAGTAGAAAGCGAATATGACGCAGGATTGCTTGGATTCTCCTTCTACAGCCGACGTAAGCAAACACTTACCAAAGGGCATCCACGTTACTGGGGCTGATGACAAATTGGATCCAGCTATAGAAGGAATGCCCTGGGGCTACTTGTTTTTTCACAACAAGACAGCCCGGGCTTTTGAGAAGGAGATGAAAGACCGTAACGACCAAAACAATTCTACTTTTCCTTGTTTCATTATTCATGATTACAGCTCTTCGATCCAGCCGAACAGAGCGTGAGCATCCAGGCAAGGACATTCCTTAGGCGTGGTGCCGGGCAAATCACGATGCCCCACGATTTTCGCCTTCGGAAACAGACGGTGAAGGCGAGTCAGCACATCAACGATTCTTTCTGTCTGCTCAGGCGTGCGAGTATCACAAGGCTGCGCATGCTCATTCAGTCCACCCTCGTAGCAGATACCGATAGAACAACGGTTGAAAGGTCTCGCATGCGCCCCCACTTCGAGCAGGAAGCGATGTTGCGTCATGCTACCATCCTTGCGGATGTAGAAGTGGTAGCCCACATCATAGAAACCACGGCTCTTATGGTCGCGTCGAAGTTGTTCCACACTATAGTCCTGGTTGCATCGAGTAGCCGAGCAGTGCAAGACCAAAAACTTCACGGAGTCAGCATTCATCATCAGTTTGCCGTCCTCCACTCTGGCGAGGAGTGTGCGTTCATTACGCACCAGCTCCTCTCCAATCGATAAAGGAAATCTTTCTTGAATCATTTTTTTGATGAATTAAGGAGTAAAGAAGTTAAGACAACACCTTTGTGGGTGCAAAACATTAAAATAGAGCACTTGTGCACGAACTTACGCCCAGTGCAGTCAGCGCAGCGATGATAGCCTGTACAACAGCATTCATGATAGATACCCAAGAAATCTTCTTGGAACCATTGTTGAAATTTTCATTTTGATTATTCATATGCATTTGATTTTAAAATTAAAATAGTGTAGTTTGTGCCTGCGCCCGATCGCACTCGGGCGCAGTGCATTCCTCATTCGGGATTATTCACCATCTCCGGTGCCTTCGGTTCCCTCAGTTCCGCTGTTCTCACCGCCTGCAGGAGTGTTTCCGCCAGAAGGGGTGTTTCCGCCAGTTGGAGTGTTGCCTCCTGAAGGATTGTTGCCACCATTTTCGGAAGAGCTTGGTTTCTTCTTCTTGGCAGCCTCCAGATCGACGGTCTTGACACCCAACTTTTCAGCCTTCAAGGTAGCAGCCTGAGCGGCACGGCTTGCCACAGGGGTAAACTCAGCCTTGTTGATGAGGTTCTCGAAGTCCACACCAGGAGAGAAGATGATGTTGATTCCCTTGATGTTGTCAGCCGAAAAAGCCTCGCAGTTCTCTGCACCTTCGCAGGTGAGTGAAAGCCAGAAATCGCCCAACTCGTCAAGTTGTACCTTCTTGCCTTGCAAGAGCATCTCCACCAAGCATGCACACATGTCGGATACGATACCCTTCACCTTACCACGTGAATAACCACCATGGTCAGCAATGTGCTGCGTAAAGTTGCGGAAAGTCATCACCTCGTTAGCCTGAGCTTTGGCATAAGCCTTAGGAGCAGCCGTCTTGTCGACAGGGTTAGGCAACATGAATACAGAATAGTTAATCATTCGATTGCCCATCGCCGGTATGGGACTTGGTATTTGCGTAAGCAGTCATTACGCCCGGCAGAAGTTAAACTTTATTTCTGAACTGCGATGCAAAGGTACAACATCCAAAAACCGAAAGCAAGGAAGAAAGTTGCATGAAAGTTTCTTCTTTCTTTCACCTTGAAATACAACATCTTATAACAAATAAAAGAAAGCATTATGGACATCAACATAAAAGGCAATCCTGGAACAGGCAACACCTTTCAGGAGATACATATAGGTACAGTGCAGAACTATAATCCAAATGCCACGACTGTCATCAATAATAATTACGGTGACAAACAAAAACCAGCAGCATCAGTCGACAAAGCTATGGAAGGAGCAGAGAAAGAACAGCGCAAGGCAGAGATCATGAATTATGTAGCTCATTTGAAGCCCTTCGTCAGCAAGGAGTGGAAGAACCGTTACGAAACCTTGTGGCATTCCATTCTTGCCATATCCGAGGTGGAAGCCATTGTCTATGAGCCTGGCAAGCAGAAGAACACCACCTTCAATCGCAATCTCATTGCCAATATAATATATATAATGTGTAGTGAGAATGTCATAGACGAGCACAATGCCACGACGTTGACCAAAGCCTTGGAGCATGACAAGGAACATTCCGTACGCAATCAGTTGGGCATACAGCCAACCGACAGTACCATAGCAGCCAAGGTGAGAGACCTGTTGGCAGACTGATATCCCCCTGACCCTTAAATACTAATTATCATGGAAATAGATATCAATGGAGATCCTGGCACAGGCAATCATTTTGACGATGTGCATATACAGCAGGTGGGCAACTACAGTCCCAATGCAAAGCAGGCCATATTCAATACCATCCATCAGGATAAAGCAGAAAGTCGTCTGGCCTGTTGGTTTCGCAAGTTGAATGATGAATTTGAGAAAGACAATAAACTGAAGAAGAAGTTCGATGATATTCGACGTTACAAGACCAAGCTTCCCCATACCATAGGTCTGGATCAGAAACTGAAGGATGGTGGATTCTCCGAGAAAGCCATCGAGCAGGCACGTCGCTTAAAACAGTATTTTGCCAAGAAATCAACTAAATTTCAATATTATGAATCAGCCCAGCGCATCGACAGCTACCTGTTTGCTAAGGTATGCAGCTGTTTCGATACATACGTGATGCCCCTCATCGAGCAGGCGACACCCCTTACCGATATCAAGCGGGCCGTCTATGAGCAGGTCATACTTCCTATCATGAATGAACTGAACGAAAATGGAGCAGCAGATGCTTGTCTCTGTTACAACGAGGACGATATCTTTGGAATGCTATATTATCTGACAGGCAACTGTCATATCAATTGGACCGACTATGATGTATAATCCCGCTTTCGACCCCTTTAATGGCATCTATCGCATGCTGAATATTCTTCGTCATTTCGGAGTAGGCGAAATCATCGAGGTTGACCGTCTTCGTATTTACGATTTCTATCTTCTCTTTCCCTACAAGACCTATAAGATACGTTTTAAGCGGACGGAGGAAAACTTCAGAAAACGTCTGACCCAGTACGTTGAGAAAAAGGAGAACCCCTATAATACATCCTCCAATGATCGCCGGCTCTTCGAGCGTCTTCGACCCTATCAGATGATAGCACTCAGCCATTTGGCAAGCTATGGACTGATAAGTCCTTCTCAGCTTTTAGAGCATCGGGTCAAGATCATAGACTATGGCAAGATGCAGCAAGTACTGTCACAGTTGGAGATGATGCCAGCAGCAGAGAGCAACATCATATCATGGCTGTGCTATTGTTTTCGCACCACACCCCTCAATGGAAATTATGGATTGAAATACCGAACCAAACTTTTAGAATCAAAATACGATGGCTGCTAATTTCTTTGTCAATCGACTTTATGTGCTTACCGAGACGGGCAAGGTGGCTTACGATGAGCAATTCCATCATGGAGTCAACATCATCCGTGGAACCAACAGTAGCGGTAAATCCACAGTTATGAGACTTCTCTTCTATGCTTTGGGAGGCGACTATACCCATTTTGTGCCTGAGGTGCGCAACTGTGCCAAGGTGATGGTGGAGGTCGCCATTGGTAAGGCGGTCATCACCCTCTCGCGTCCTATAGAAAAAGACAAAGAGGGCAGAATCCTGGGACAGCGGGGGATGACCATCTATTGGGGATCGATGGACGAGGTCTTGGCTGATACATGCGAATGGAATACCTTTGGCTACAAGACCATGCCTACCCGATGCAGTTTCAGTAATGAACTGTTCGAGGTAATGGGTATGCCCATCGTGCAGGGGGACAACAACATCACCATGTACCAGTTGCTCCGACTCCTGTACATAGACCAAGAGTCACCTACATCTTCGTTGTTTTTGTACGACCCATTTGACAAGCAGACCAACCGTGAGACGGTGGCAGACCTGCTGATGGGTATCTTCGACTCCGACCTTTATGCAGCCAAGTTACGCCAGAAGGAGTTGGAGGTAGCCATTATCGATGCCAAGGCTTCCCTTCGTTCCCTCGAATCCTCCTTATCGCCAGAGATGCGGTCGGTGGAGCATATCAGCCAACTGATTGAATACAAGAACCAAGAGATAGGCAAAATATCCGAAGATATCACCAAGAAGAGGCAAGGCGAGGAAATCAAAGAGCAGAAAAGAACAGAGACTGACAGACAAAAGGCAGAGGTTCGTCGTTTGAACCATGAGTGTGCGGCGGTGGAAGACGAGCTTGACATGTTGGAGCATGAGATAGAGGACTCCACGATGTTTATATCCGAGTTGGAAAGGAAGAAACTGGCATTGAACCATTCCGTCAACACCCGAGAGATATTGGGTAGTTTGCGCTTGGAGTATTGTCCCGAATGTCTGTCTCCATTGCCAGAGGACGTGCCGGATGGAACTTGCCGCCTTTGTAAATCGCCCATTGAGAACAATACTGGCATAGCTCAGGCGAAACGTCTCATCTCAGAGCTGACGTTCCAAATCAAGGAATCGGAGTTGATACTCCGCAATGACGAGGAAAAGAAGATGCATCTCAAGTCAAAGTTGCGTAGCTTACACTCCCAATACAAGACGGCACGGAAAGTGCTTGACGAGATGCTGGGAAATGTACGCAGCAGCATGGCAGAGGTGATAGAAGACCTTATCTATAAGAAAGGCTTGCTGAAGGGTGAGTTGAGTCAATATTATACCTTGTTGGAGTTGGCAACGACATACGAGCAAAAAGTAGCAGAGCAAAAAGGCTTGGAAGTAGAACTTATCAAGACCAAAAATCTGATTCAAGCCAAGATGGCGAGCCAAGACCAACGCCGTTCAAAGGTGTTGGAAAGAATGCAGGAGCATGGTGTCTATTTTCTGCACCACGACCAAGAATGTCAAAGAGCTTTCTCCGAAGCCAGCCCCTCCGAGTTTCAGGTGGATTTCTCCAACAATATAGTCTATCTCCAAGACCGTTTCGCCAAGTACAGTGCCTCCTCCACTTTCTTCTTGAAGTTAGTGGCAAGGTTCTCCCTCTTTTTTGCCTCTTTGGACATCGATTGGATGCGCTACCCTCGCTTCATCTTTGCCGACAACATGGAGGACAAGGGAATCGAGAAAGAGCGAGCGCAGAAATTCCAATATACGCTGATAGACAAGTTGAAAAAATACCCTACGGACTCCTACCAACTCATCTATACCACCTCTTACATCACTGACGAGTTAGACCACAGCGAGTATGTAGTGGGCGATCACTATGACATCAACAACAAGAGCCTACGTAATGTGCGAAATGATAGACAATAGAAATTCCTCGAAAAATGAAAGCGGCTTCTATGACGTATGAAGCCTATTGCGATGACCAATGAAGGCGGCTTCGTAAGCAGTTGAAGCCTATTGCATCATTCAGATAGAAATTATAAAAAATATAGCTAAATGTAAGCAGCCATCTTAGACCGTCTTCAGAGTAACGTATAGAGTCCTTTCTGCAATATGGTCTCCTCCCGGACAACCAACTGTTTCAGCAAGTCTTCACCCTGCGGGTGTAGAATGGTTTTCTGTCCCTAATGAGCAATGTCAGCAAGCTATAAGCAGCCAACACACCCCTGCGGTTCATCCCGCACAAAAACCTGGCGCAGACCTCTGATGGTCCGCCAACCTTATAGCGTAGCGGTTTGAGTACCGAGTAGGGCGGTTTCCTCTTCTTCCCTGAGGTTTCTGTCCCCTACAAGGGGAACCGAAGGGGTCGTAAAGACTATTGAAGAAGACCGAGATGAGAGGTGGACCCTCCCTTAAGGGTAAGGGAGGACTGGTGGGTTTTCGAAAAAATAAATATAAAAACGTAAGCAGTCACTTTAGGGCCGTCTTGCGTACGTTAATAAAAATATATACCTTTGCCCCGAATTTAAAATTTGGGACAAAATGAATATAAACGAAGCAGGCAAGTACTATGCCTCGTTCCTGCCATGTGACTATGTTCGCCATTTTGAAGATGGTACGGATGCTGAGGTAACGAAGACATCCCAAGCCGTCGCTTGATTGTTAAATTTTAGAAAATCAAAACTTTATTCAAAAATACTGGTACGGCTAACCCGCTGATAAATAGTGGGGACGCTGTATTGGTGGTTTACCAATCATGCAAATAAATCTCAAAGATATAGTTTTGGCGTTCCGCAAGTATTGCCCTGACCACCCTTTGAAGATGATTGCGGACAATTTCTTTGATGAAACAGGTAGTTTCAAAATGAATCTCATGGCAGAAGGTTCTTGGGCTATCAATTCTGTCTCAGCTATTGCAAGGCCATTGCAGTTTCTAGCATCTCATAGCGAGAAAGCGTATAGTGATATGATAATCAATAAGGTTTCTGCTACAGACAAAGAAACCTTTAACCTTCATAATCTCATCTCTGCATTCTGTGAACTGTCTGTTATGAACACCTTCATCTGTCGTAGTTCTGACCCAAAGTCATTTGTCTATGAAAATCGAGTTAGGGATGATTCTGATAAGAATGTTGAGTTTTCTATCAAGATGCAAGATTTTACGTTCAATGTGGAGGTGAAATCTGCAAACTTGGTGCTGGAAGACCAAGAAATTGCAAAATTGCTTAGAGAGAATCCTTCTGCTTTGATGATAGATGCTCGTATTCCTAATTATCAAGAGGTGGTAGATAAGGCTCAGATGCCAGTCCGTGGCTGTCTTGACAACAAGATAAAGGACTTTCTTGTGGATGCTAATAAGAAATTTAGCAAGAGTAATGGGGAAAAAGAGGTCAATTTATTGGTCATTTGTTGGGATGACAGGATACATCAAGCTTTGATGGCGCTAAAGAGTCCCAAGGCGCAAGGATTGCTGACCGCCAACACTTATAGGCATGACAAACAAGGGAATCCTGAACTATATCCCAACATAGACTGTGTTGTAGTCAACAAGACCTATTCCTTGTTCAAAGAATATATTCTTGGCACCCTTTTTAGAAATTTTTCTCCTATATATCCAGTAGATCCATTCTTCATGTTATTTGGTGAAGGTTGCATCGTCAATCATAATCTCACTAAGGATAGGTATTTGATGCTAAAATCTATCATGCAACAAGATCTTATGATAGTTGATGAAACATTTGCAGATAGTTTGTCGCCTGTTAGCATTGCCACTATGAGCGATGGAGAGCCTAATACAATAAAATTTAGGAAGTACGAAATGTAATGATGAACAAAGTTTTAGATATGTCAACTCAATCATCAAATAACAACAAGCGAATAGCGAAGAAAACGTTGCTACTTTACTTCCGAATGCTATTTATGATGGCGATGTTGCTCTACATGTGTCGAGCCATATTGAATGCGTTGGGAGTGGAAAACTTCGGTATTTTAAATAAAATCCTTATAATAGTAAAAGCTTATGTGGAAAGATTCTGAAACAGCAGTCGATTATTTGAATTTCGATTATATCATCAACACCGTTATCAAGATTGTCCTTGATGACGAGCTGTCACCATCAAGTATTGGCTTGTATGGCGATTGGGGAAGTGGTAAATCGAGTCTGATGAGAATGGTCGATGAAAGGCTAAAAAATATGAATGACGATTCCATACTGACCGTAAGGTTTAATGGCTGGCTTTTTGAAGGATATGAGGATGCCAAGACTGCTTTGTGTGGAACCATTCTTGAAAAGATACATGATGAAAGAGGTGTGTCTGACAAGATTAAAGATAAGGTCAAAAAGTTATGGGACAAAGTTGATGTTCAGAAACTCTTGAGTAAAGGGATAAAGTATGGCTTGGATTATGCCTTGACTGGTGGAATGCTAAGCCTTACTGATATAACGGTATCGCAAATAACCAATGCATTAAAGAAAAAAGCGGAAGGAATCAGCGAGGAGCAAATTACTGAAGCCCTTAACTCACTAAAGACAGACAATAGTATCCGAAAGGAAATAAAGAATTTCCATAAGGATTTTGAAGAGATACTTAAAGAGACAAAGATCAAACATTTGGTTATCTTCATCGATGAATTGGATAGATGTTCTCCAGAAACCATTTTGGATGTTATTGAGGCAATGCGCCTGTTCCTTTTTGCTAAGGGAACTTCTTTCGTTATCGGAGCAGATCAAAGGTTGATAGAGTACGCTATCAAGACAAAATACAAAGATGTTATAGGCAATAACCTTGATATAGGCAAAGAGTACATGGAAAAAGTCATCCAGTATCCTGTCAACATCCCTCCTTTGAGCACGAATGAGGTTGAACAATATATCTCTTGCTTGTTATTGGAAAAGAAATTAAACAAGACTGAGTTAGAAAGTGTTTTAGAAATAATCTGTAGCCTAAAGCCAATGGAGAAGTTTAATTATGCTTTGTTGGCTCAGAAGAATTCAGTCATAGCAGACCAATGTAAGGATTTGTTAGATTTATCACAGCAAATATCGTCAGTCTTGTCAAGGCAAATCAATGGTAATCCTCGACAATGCAAGCGATTCCTCAATACCCTCTTTATGCGACTTGATATGGCAGAGTCAAGACATGTTAAGTTGAAAAGGAATATCATGGCAAAGTTGATGCTCTTAGAGTATTTCTTCCCTGTTTTATATCAATTGGTTGTCGATTCGAAGAACAAGGATGAACTTGTAAAATTTGAGGAAGGTAAAGGCGATATTGGCATATTTAAGGACTATTGCAATGATGAATGGTTAAAAGCTTGGAATGAAATACAAGGAAAGGTTTCAGACGAGAACATAGGTGACTATTACTATTTCTCTAATTCAAGATTGACGTATAACCAGTCAGCATTATCGAAACTTACTCCTGATGGTCAAATCTGCTTAGACAAATTGATGTCTAAAACAGAGTCTAATCGCAATGAAGCTGAAAGAATGCTTAACGATTTGTCTCTTATGGATAGAAAGCAGATAGCCAATACTATATTTGAGCAAATGAAATCTGAAGAAGAATTAGACAAGGAGCTTCTCAAGTCTTATGTCTTGGTTATATCCTACAAGGATATGGTGACAGAAGCTTTGACACAGATTCAATCAATTTCAGCAAAGAGATATTCGAATGCACAAATTGTTGAAATGCAAAAGTTTACCAAAGTGTTGTCACCAGAAGAATTGAATGTAATGAAAACATATTTTGGAGAACGGTTTGACCAAACGAGCAAAACAGTTAGTGTTTTAAGAAGAAAGAAGAATTAATATGGGAACATCCAGTTTATATAAAGGTCCAAAAAGTGCAGTCTTGTTGCCATCCGACTTTTCTGAAGATGAAGAGGTGAATGGTGAAGAACCGCAGGAACAGACCGATGATGAAGCGAATAGTGAAGGCAATGATGAGGAAAAGCCAAAAAAATCTTTCCTGTCCGCCAAGCGTCTGTTGACACAATCTTTTAGGAATAGAAATACCAATGTAAAGACAGCTGTTCGTAGTTATGTAAAAGCTTCTGGTGGATATAAGCAAGCAGCTCGACAGGCTCGTGTCGCTCGTCAATTGACGGGCAAGATGTTTTACTTGTTGACAGGTTCTCCTGCTGATATCAAGTCAAAATTTGAAGAGATTGGAATACAGGTAGAAAATCGTCCTGTCAAAGATGTCTTGTCTGATATATGCCAGTACTTAGCACCTAAACCTGACAGTCTGGAGGATGCATTGGTAACTGATGCTTTATTGGAAGCTTTGTCAAAGTTGTATGAAACCATAGATGTGAAAGAAGCTTCTTTTGATGTAGTCAACAAAGAATTGCTGCAGAAGATGTTGATGCTATTTGTTAAGGAGTACATTTATCTGAAAATCATAAGAGACTGTTCTTATGGAGCATTAAAGAAATGCGAGTCAGTGCGAGAGATAAAGGAAGGTGAGAAGAAAGTGAAAAATTATGTAGATTCTATAGTTGATGCAGTCCTCCCTTCTTATTTTGAAGAGGATGTAACGCAAGATGAAATAGTGACTGCTGTCACTGGCATGTATGAGGCTTGCTATAAAGAAGCAGAAAGGATATAGTTATGAGAAAAATAATATGTAAACTTTCCGATACGGACACATATTCAAAAGCTGGCTTTGCTGATGTATTTTTGAATAATCCAAGGTTTTTCAAAAACACATTGTGGAATAAAAGGAAGAAACAGCTGCAAACTGTTCCACACTTTTTCCAAGATGAGGCTTTGGACTTGTATTACATATCTCTTATTGTATTCTATGCTGATTGCACGGAAAAGAGGTCTTCATATCCAGACAATTGGACACGTTCTTTCTTGATAGATATGCCAGTGCTGAAGAAGACGGCTTGGGATGCCAATAAAAGTATCTTGGAATCGGCATTGGACTTTCTCACTGGTGACCATTGGAGCTTTTCTTTTCGTGAAAGACCTTATTTGACGGAGAAAGAAGCCAAGTTCAAACAAAACCTATGGCACTTTAGAAAATCAAGGAAACGTCAAGATACCAATGTACTGTGTATGTTGTCTGGCGGCTTGGATTCATTCATTGGGGCAATCAATTTCCTAAAAGATGGAGAACACCCACTGTTTATAGGAAATTATAATGGAGGCAAGGGAGTGAGCGTATATCAAAACAAGGTGATTGATAGTCTAAGTTCTCACTTCCATTATGGCAGAGACAAATTCTTTCAGTTTTATGCTTCACCAGCAGGCTCTAAAGAAAATACGACAAGGTCAAGATCTTTTATGTTTTTCTCTCATGCCATCCTCTTGGCATCGGGGATGCAGCACACGGTAAAACTATGTATTCCTGAGAATGGTTTCATATCCCTCAATGTCCCTCTTACGATCCATCGAGCAGGAAGTCTTAGTACACGAACGACACATCCTTATTATATAGGACTATTGCAGACTTTATTGGATAACCTTGGAATCCAAGTAAAGTTGTATAATCCGTTCCAATTCAAGACAAAGGGGGAGATGATGATAGAATGCAAAGATTTTGATTTCTTGAAAGACAATTTGCAATGGACTATGTCATGCTCGCATCCAGACTTGGGACGCTGGAAGGGGGAAAACGCTTCAAATCATTGTGGTGTTTGTCTTCCATGCTCTATACGTAGGGCTGCCATCTATAGGGCAGGCATAGCTGACAATACGATTTATCGTGATAGTAATTATCAAGATGCTGAGGCTGCTTTGAATCTTAGATCGTATCAGTTAGGAGTATCCCAAAAATGTAATTCCATATTTGCCATCCAAAAGAATGGGCCTATATATGATAGGCAAAAGGATTATGCGGCTTTATATGAGAGGGGGCGAAAAGAATTGTTGGAATTTCTAAAATCATTGTGATGAGGCTATATGATACGCATTTTCATCTGGATTTGCAGAAAGACATAAAAGGTGCAATAGAAGAAATCAACAATCATAAGATTTATACAATTGCAATGACCAATCTTCCTGCCTTATACGAAAAAGAACTGCAGTACATGAGTCCTTACATAAGAATAGGATTGGGCTTTCATCCAGAATTAGTGAGAGAATATAAAAAATATATACCATTGATGTGGAAGAAAATGAATGAAGCTCGCTATATAGGAGAAGTGGGATTGGATTTTACTGATTCAAGTTCCAAAGTAGATCAGTTGGATTTCTTTTCAGAATTGGTTGATAGATGTCGCTATGACCAAAACAAGATAATGTCTATTCATTCAAGGAAAGCAGAAAAAGAAGTCTTGGATATTTTAGGTGATAATTTTGCATTTAAGGCAATTTTTCATTGGTTTTCTGGAAGCATGGAGCATTTGAAAGATGCCGTAAAGAAAGGATGCTATTTATCTATTAATGCAAATATGGTCAATTCAAAGAGGTTCGAAGCAATCATGAAGGTCGTTCCTGCAAATAGAGTTTTACTCGAAACGGACAGTCCTTTTGGTACTTTTATAGGTATCCATCACAAAACTTTAGAGCAAATAGTTTCTAAAATTTCTCAAAAGCTACATATTTCACCTGAAGAAGGAGAAACGCTCTTATGGGAAAATTTTAGGAAATTGTTGAAGTAATAGATGTAAAAAAATAGATAGAAATATGAAAAATAGAGTACATTATGGTGAGTTTACCTTAGATTATTGGCTTGAACAGCTGATTTCTGGCGGTATTGTGCTCCCAGAATATCAGCGTTCTTTTGTGTGGAGCAAGGAACAAATCATAAATCTTATAAAATCTGTAGGTAGAGATGAGTTTGTCCCACCAATAACAATAGGTAAACTTAATGATAATAATATAATTATAGATGGGCAACAACGCTTAACATCTATAGCTTTGGCATATCTAAACATTTTGCCAAGCGAAAGAAAATACAAGAAGATTATAAAGGTTGAAGGTGAAAATGAAGAAGATGAAATTGAGGAAGAACATTATTTCGATTGGACTATAAATACGCTGAAAGAATTAGGTCATAATATAGAGCAAATTAAAACAGCATTAGTTGGAAATGGGGATTATGAGATTTTAGGAACTCCATGGATGAATGACGAGTTTCTTAGAAAGCATTATTTGGGATTCTCGTATATAATACCTCATAAAGATATTACAGAGGCAAACCAACATCGTTTCTTCTCTACAATTTTTAGGAATGTCAATATTGGTGGAACTAATTTGCTGAAAACAGAAAGCAGAAAATCCCTGTATTACTTAAATGAAACATACGTTCCTTTGTTTGATCCTGAATTTGCAAAAAATATATTTGTAACTCAATTTGGAAATGATGCTCAATCGATAGATTTTTTGAGATTGTTGGCTCTTGTCTTCGATTATTCTAAAAACGATGATTCTGCAAATGTAATGAAGGGATATAAGACAAAAAGTGAAATTTATTATGAAATATTTATATCGGATGTCGTAGATCCTAATTCAGCATCGGAAATGTTTAAAAAGATGGAAGATGTAATTCCTAAGGCTGATATTGAGGCAAGAATGAATAGGCTGAAAGAAGAATGGCATAAATTGTCTATGCCACATAATCTGCCAAGTATTATAGATGTTGATATTTATATGTTTGGTCTCATTTATTGGGTGTTGGTTAAACAAAGACTGTTAGATAATGCTAAAATTGAGCATTTAAAGTCTCGTATTACAGAAAAAATTAGACAATTCAAATCCAATTCTTCACATAAAAAGTCACCTGCATCTTTAAAATATTTAAGAGAGAGGATTAAAACATCTATAAGTGTTTATCAAAATGAATTAATTTGATACTTATGCATACGGATTTTATAATATCAGACATATTTGATGTAGTAGACGATGCCATCATGTCAACGTCTTCTATAGGACAAAATATTGCTCATTATTCCTTGTGCGAATATCTTTTTCAAAGCGTATTCTTGAGGCTTACAGGTTATCAAGAGCAGAAGTTAAAATGTATTCTTTGGGAAATAGCAAGCGATGATTTGGATTTTAGGTATAAATATTTGAGTGGTTCTGTCAAAGTCAATGAATGTTCCCAATTAAGCGACAAAAATGTAGTATATGACATATTGAAGAAAACATTAGAAGATAAGAATCATCCATTTCTGTTTCCCGATGAAATTGAAATTAATCGACAGATTTCCGAAATTAAAGATAATTTGATTTCAAAATTTGAAACAAGTGTATTTCGGAAGTGGTTGCCTCGAGAATATTCCCGATTTATTGAATTTTCAAGTAACATACGATACAAAAGAGATGGTTATTTTACTTTAAAAAGTATTTTCGGTGGTGATAATTATTTAAACGAAGCATTTGATAAGCTATATAGACATCGCAATAGATGCGCTCATAACTTGTTGTCGTATCAAAGTAATGTTCCCAAATTGCTGGATTTTACAAAAGATGTAGATGGCTCGGACAATTATTTCACACGTATCTTATTGTTATGTATGATTGATAATGTCTTTACTCGTATGTTTAAATTTTACATCAACAATAGATAAGATGGTAATTCCCTTAAAATACCAACAAAATAGATTTATGCAACCTCACCCCCAAGCCCGTCCGAGAACGGCTGTTTGTGCTTGGCAAGACGAAGAGAGCGCTATTGCCATACCTCATTGTCAGAGTATTCCACTGCCTGTTACAAGATAGAGACATGGAACAGATGCTCTACGGAGTAAATCACCTCTGGTTCTTGGTCGTGATATTCGAGTGCTACATGATAGGCAAGGTATTTGACAGCGTCCTTTGGATGAAGGAAAAGCAACGAAGAATGTTGATGATGGCAATTGTCTTCTTCATGGTCTTCATTTCCTATCGCCTGTCAGGCACTCGTATCTTGTGCGAGACTCTACTTGTGAAATATCTGCCATTCTATATGATGGGTATGCTAATGGCTAAAGTGAATGTTCCATAAGCGTATAGCTCAGCTTACGATGCTTGCAGCGATATGTTTCATTGCCCAGCAGACTTTCTTCGGAATGTCAATTTTGAATCGATCGACGGCTATTATCATTATCGTGTTCCTTTTTGCCAGTTTGCGAACTATGCAGATTAAGTCGTTCCCTCGGTGGGTGCAAAGCCTTGACAAGTGTAGCATGGGTATTTATATTGTTCGTCATATAGCGATACTAGAGATGAATGATGTTGCATATTTCAAGGCTTTGGCATGTGAATACTGCTTTATCCGATAGCGCAGTTCTTTATATTGACTTTGGCATGTTGGGGCTTTGTCGCAATATGCCGAAAAAGTAAGTATTCAAAATACGTATTGGGATAATTTATTTTATGAGTAATCAAAACAACAAGCGAATAGCGAAGAATACGCTGTAGCTTTACTTCCGAATGCTCTTTATGATGGTTGGTCGCTGTACATGAACCGAGTCATACTTAATGTGTTGGGAGTGGAAGACTTCGGAAAATATAAATAAGAAAAAATAATTTCATTATGAATAATTTCAAAGATATAAAAGTAGCAGTAGCCGGAACAGGCTACGTTGGTCTGAGTATAGCAACATTGCTTTCTCAGCACCATCACGTAACAGCAGTAGATGTAATCCCAGAAAAGGTAGAGAAACTCAACAATAGAGTTTCACCCATACAGGATGATTACATTGAGAAGTATCTGGCAGAGAAGAAGCTGAATCTGACAGCAACCCTTGATGGCAAATCAGCTTATGCTGATGCCGACTTTGTGGTGATTGCAGCACCAACCAACTATGACCCAGTAAAGAACTACTTCGATACAACCCATGTCGAAGAAGTAATTGACCTGGTATTGGAAGTGAACCCAGACGCTGTGATGGTTATTAAGAGTACTATTCCAGTTGGTTATACCCGCAGCCTTTACCTGAAGTATGCCAAGAAGGGCGTCAAGAAGTTCAACCTCCTATTCTCACCGGAGTTCCTTCGTGAGAGCAAGGCACTCTATGATAATCTCTATCCAAGCCGTATCATCGTTGGCTATCCCAAAATTATCGACCGCCCTGAGTTTGCAGAGGAAAACGAGGCTATCATGCAGGTAACCGATGTTGAGAAGTTGAAGGAAGCAGTCAAGACATTTGCATCATTACTCCTAGAAGGAGCGATAGGTCATCATGGAGATACTCAGCAATTGGATTCGTCACTCTTCACTCTTCACTCTTCACTTGAAAAGAATATTCCTGTTCTTTTCATGGGCATGAAGGAAGCCGAGGCAGTGAAGCTCTTCGCCAACACCTATCTCGCCCTTCGAGTAAGCTATTTCAACGAACTTGATACCTATGCAGAAGTAAAAGGTCTCGATACCAAGGCCATCATTGATGGAGTAGGACTCGATCCACGTATCGGTACCCACTATAACAACCCAAGCTTCGGTTATGGAGGCTATTGCTTACCAAAGGACACCAAGCAGCTCTTGGCAAATTATGCTGATGTTCCAGAGAACCTGATTGAGGCAATCGTAGAGAGTAATCGTACTCGCAAGGACTATATCGCAGATGCCGTATTGCAGAAAGCCGGTTGGTACAGCTATACCGAGAACAACCAGTTTGGTGCCGAAGTCAATTCATGCGTCATTGGAGTCTATCGCCTGACGATGAAATCCAATTCCGACAACTTCCGCCAGAGTGCTATTCAAGGCATCATGAAGCGTATCAAGGCAAAGGGTGCGGAGGTGATCATCTATGAGCCAACATTGGAAGAGGGCAGCACCTTCTTTGGCAGCAAAGTAGTCAATGACTTGGAGGCATTCAAGGCTCAGAGCCATGCTATCATCGCTAATCGCTATGATGCCAGTCTGGATGATGTAAGGAAAAAAGTTTATACACGAGATATATTTAGAAGAGATTAAAAGATGAGTTCCAATAGAACTTCAAGAGTTGCCAAGAACACGGTAATGCTATACATTCGTATGGCATTTACCATGTTTGTATCCCTTTATACAAGTAGAGTTGTATTAAATACTTTAGGTGTAGTTGATTATGGTATTAATAATGTTGTAGGTGGTACTGTTGCATTTCTCACCTTTCTTGTATTTTCCATGAATACCGCTACTCAGCGATTTCTTAATGTTGCAATGGGTAAAAATGACGAAGAAGAGGTAAGGCATGTGTTTAGCATTAGTGTTACTATTCATTTTATTATATTATTATTAGTACTTATTATTGGCGAGGCTGTAGGATTATGGCTTTTATATAATAAACTTGTTATACCAGCCGACCGAATGACAGCAGCTTTCTGGCTGTTTCAGTTTACGATGGTGTCAACGTGTACCACTATTATGAGTATCCCTTATAATGCAGAGGTAATAGCTCATGAAAAGATGGGCATTTATGCATGGCTGTCAATATTAGATGTGGTTCTGAAGCTAATAGTCGTTTTTCTGTTGGTGTTGTCACCAGTAGATAAACTGATAACCTTTGGTTTCCTCACCATGTGTACATTTATATTAAACAGGACACTCTACACCATCTATTGCAAACGAAATTTCAAGGAATGTAAGTATTCTATACATTTCCCTCGCAAGTTGTTCAAGGAGATGGTTGTTTTTGCATCATGGGATTTGTTTGGTGTCTTTGCTTGGGCATGTGCCACTCAGGGAGCCACCATTCTACTCAATATGTTTTTCGGTCCTACTGTTAATGCTGCACGAGGAATCGCGGGCACGGTATTAGGAGCAGTCAAAGGCTTTTCCAGCAACTTTACTACAGCATTAAATCCTGCTATAACCAAAGCCTATGCTTCCAAGGATTATGGCTACATGAACAAGTTGATGTTTAGTGGTTCAAAGCTTGTGTTTATTTTGCTTTTTACCATCATGCTTCCCTTGTTTATTAAGTGCCATTATGTATTGGAGTTGTGGTTGAAGATAGTGCCAGATTATAGTGTGTCATTTATCCGTATCCTGCTGGTTCAAACACTGATTGTAATTATGTGGTCACCGCTTTTTGTGAGTGGCTTGGCAACAGGAAAAATCAAATCGTTTGGTCTTATTACATCATGTTTGAATATTTGTCAAATTGTAGTTTGTTATGTTATACTAAAATGCAATGCCTCTCCCGTTACCGTAGTTTCAGCATTAGCTGTTTGGGAAATTATGGCATATAGCGTGCAGTTCTATACGCTTAGTCGTTTAATAGAATTTAAATATACTGATTATCTGTTTGAAGTAGAATTGCGCAGTCTGTCAGTCATTGTAGTTTCTGCAACGTTGAGTTATCCTATTTTAGTACAATTTAAGGATAATTTTTTCATGTTAATGGCAGCTTGCGTAATAACAACAATCTTTTCTTTAAGTTTTTCTTATTTGCTTTTGTTGAATAAGATAGAGAAGACTTTTGTAAAAAATAAAATAATCTCAATAATTAAGAAATAATATGTGTGGAATATTTGGAACAACGAGGAATTATGCCCAAGACGTAGTTAAGCATAAGTTGGAATTAATGAAGTTCCGAGGTCCTAATTTTACTGGGGTTAAGGAATTTATGATTAGCTCGGAGTCTAAATTAACTCTGGGACATGTTCGTCTATCTATATTAGACTTAGATGCTCGCTCTAATCAACCATTTGATTTTAATAGTAATATCAGTATTGTTTTTAATGGAGAAGTCTATAATTATAAAGAATTAACAACGCAATATCTTTCCAATGTTTTTTTGCGTACAACAAGTGATACTGAAGTTATATGTGCAATGTATGAAAAATATGGCATAGATTGTGTAAAATATTTTGATGGTATGTTTGCGTTTGTTATCTATGATAGGACAAAAAATATTTTGTTTGGAGCAAGAGACAGATTAGGCAAGAAGCCTTTCTATTATTGGTATACAAATAAAGGATTTGAATTTGCTTCCCAAATTAAAGTCATCAAGTATGCTAACAAGATGGATATAGATGATTTGTCTCGCAAGTTCTACATTTTGCAAGGCTATATACCTGATCCATATTCTATATTTAGAGATGTAAAAAAGCTACGAGCTGGGCAACATTTTGTTTATCATTTAGATAGTAACAATCTTGAGATAAATAATTATTGGAATATTTTAGATAATACATGTGGATTTTCTGTTCCAAAAAGTTTTGATGAGGCCAAAGATACTGTCAAGGAATTGCTTTTCGATTCTGTTCGTATACGCTTGCGTGCGGATGTGCCAATTGGAATATTTTTATCAGGTGGTATTGATTCTTCTTTAACCTCGGCAATTGTTTCTAAGATTAATAGTAATATTTCTGCCTATACCATCGGTTTTGATAATGCTGATTTTGACGAGAGTAGATATGCTAAAGCTGTGGCAGATTCGTTAGGCGTACCAATAAAAATAAGCTTGTGTAATGGAGATGATCAGCAGCAAATTTTTGATGACTATGTAGAATATTTTGATGAACCATTCTGTGATCCGTCTATGATTCCTACATCTTTAGTAGCTCAAAAAGCCCGTCAAGATGTCACCGTCGTTTTAGGGGGTGATGGAGGTGACGAACTATTTTGGGGGTATAAAAAATATGAATATATTCAACAACGTTTAGAACAATATAAGAAACCATATTGGTTACGAAAAATAGCGTCTCCATTTTTTTTACTTAAAAGAGGTTGGCAAGATATGGTCTATTCAACCCAAAAAGATTATGCAGATGTTTTTAGAAGCGAGGGAATTTTCGTCTATAATTTTAAGGGGGCAGAAAAGTTCGACAGAATCAAAACGGCATCGTTGCTACCAGATAGAGAAATATTTAACAATTCAAGAGGTATATTGGCTTATTCTGATTATGACATGAAGTTTTTCATGAATGCAGTAAATCAAAAAGTAGATAGAGCAACGATGCGTTGTAGTCTTGAATTGAGAAATCCTATTATGGATTATCGGGTAGCTGAATATTCCAGATTAATACCTTTTGAATATCTTTGTACGCCAGATCTTAAATTAAAGAGCATTTTGAAGAGCATCTTGTATGAAATGGTCCCAAGACAATTGTTAGATCGTCCTAAACGTGGTTTTACCCCACCAACGAATGACTGGTTCAGAGACTCTTTAAAAGATAAGATGTTAGACGTTATTACAGGAAAAAATATCCAAGACCTACTGCCAGAATTAGATGTAAATAAATATATATCCTTGCGAGATGATTTTTTATCTGGTAAGGATTTGGATGCGCGAATGTTTTGGTCCATTTATACTTATATTAATTGGTTTGAACATTATATAAATTAATTATGAATACACCAATATTATATGTACTTACAAGTTCTGAGAGCGACTTGTATTTGGAAGAATTGTGGGTATCTTTGTATTCTTTGCATCATTTTAATAAAGAGGTAACAGTAAAAGTACTTTCTGATAAACCTACTGCTGAAAGAATCAAAGCCAATCCTGAGCTTCTTACCATGATTAATGAATTGTATCCAGTAGATGTTCCAGAGGAATATCCAGCAAAGGAGCGATCACGTTTCATAAAAACGAACATCAGAAATTTAATTGATGGTGACTTTTTGTTTATCGATACCGATACCGTCATTTGTGCTTCTTTAGATGAGGTTGATAGTCTTCCTGTCAAGAACATCGGCATGGTGCCAGAGCTTCATGGTCCATTCAAGGAGCATCTTGTCTATAATCATACTGTTGCAGATACTAACAGAATTTTTGGCATAAATGCGGGCAATAGTCCTTATTGGTTTAATTCTGGATGTATGTTGGTTCGTGATAATAACTTTACGCATGAGTTCTTTGCTAAGTGGCAAGAAAATTGGAAGTACTCTGCATTCCAGAAGAACAATAGTTCAGATCAGCGTGCTCTGCTGAAGACCGATCATGACTATGGATATATTATAGAATGTATTCCTGATGTTTATAATGCCCAGATAGCAATGAGCATCAAATGGTTTTATGAAGCGAAGATCATACATTTCTGGCATTTCAGAAAGAACTTTACTCCCAATATGGATTTTTCTCCATTCTTTGGTCATCAGATATATCGAGAACTCAAGGCCAGAGGAACTGTAGATAAGGAACTCGCCAATACGATATTGCATTGCAAGAGCGCTTTTCGTAATGACTCTATGATTTGTGGTGAGAATGAAATAAAATTAATTATGAGTCCTGTTAATACCATATTGTGGAAACAATATCAAAAGGGTGGATTTATATGTTGGATATTAAAGAAGCAGATTTATCTTTTTGGTTTATATCAAAGGGGCAAAAATAAATTTAGTAGATTATGCAAACATACGCACCAATAGCACTTTTTACATATAATCGTGCAGATCATACCCAAAGAGCGGTTGAGTCCTTGCTCAAAAATGCCGAGGCAAAGTTTTCTGACCTCTTTATTTTTTCAGATGGACCTAAAACTCCAGAGAAGAAAGCAGGGGTAGAAGAAAATCGTAAGTATATCCATACTATTTCTGGTTTCAATTCTATCAGTATTATTGAGCGTGAGAAAAACTGGGGATTGGCTAACAGTCTTATTGCTGGTATTACAGAAGTCATCAACAAGTATGGAAGAGTAATAGTTGTAGAGGATGATTTGATATTATCTCCTTATTTTTTGCAATTCATGAATGAGGGTTTGGAAAAATATAAGGATGATGATAGGGTGTCTTCTATTAGTGGTTTCATTCCTAATGTTAAAGAGGGATTGCCTGATACTTTTTTCCTACGATATTTTGAGTGTTGGGGATGGGCTACATGGGATAGAGCTTGGAAACTTTTAAATACTGATACTAAATACCTACTGCGTAAAGTTCGTATGAGAACTTATGACTTTAATTTTGATGGTAGTTGCGGTTTATATGGTATTCTTTATTGTCAAAAAGTTGGTAGTGTCGATTCTTGGTATATACGTCTCTATGCTTCTTTTTATTTAGCTAATAAATTGACATTGTTCCCTGGACATACACTTGTGACTAACGAAGGATTTGATGGCTCTGGAACTCATTGTAAAAAGGAGGTAGAATCTTCAAGTATTATCTTTTATAACAAACCAATCAATATAACGGATATCAAAATCGAAGAGAACATAGAAGCAAGAAAGTGTATGAGTTCGACTTTTAAACAAAGACTTCCAAAAGTTGGACTTAAAAGTTGTTATAATAGATTTAAATCTTTTGTAAGGAGGTTCTTTTATATTGATTGTATATAAAAAATATCACTATGAACATATTTGAATTACGATTAAAGATTTTAGGCGTTATCGGTCACTATAAGGCGAAACGCAGATGTAAAAAATTAGGTTTCTGTGGTAACGGTGTCAAAATAGGAGAACCTAATTTATTATCAGATTACTCAAAAGTTTTGCTCTACGATGGCGCAGCTATTGATTCTGGTTTTACGTTGATTTCTTATACAGGTCGCTTTATTATGAAAAAGAATTCATGTACTGCGGTTGGACTCACTGTTGTAACGGGTAATCATGGTCGTGAGATTGGACAATGGTTTAATGTGTCTGCTACTAATCATTCTGAAGATATAGAAAAAGATGTAGTAGTAGAAGAAGACGTATGGCTTGGTACGAATGTAACCTTACTTAGTGGCGTAAAAGTAGGTAGAGGTGCGACTGTAGGTGCAGGTGCTGTAGTAAGAACAAATGTGCCTCCTTATTCTATTGTTACAGGAAATCCTGCCAAGGTTGTAGGCTTTAGTTTGAAGCCAGAGGAGGTAATTGAACATGAGAAAACTCTTTATCCCGAGGAAGAACGATTACCTTTGGATAAGTTGGAGAAGAATTATAAGAAGTATTTCTTAAATAGATTAATGGATATTCGTAATTTTACAAGTCTATGATGAATAATGATTTTTTTGAGTTTTTTTTGAAACCTGTTTTTTCTAAGAAAGACTCCTTGGACGTAGCTTTCTGTATCCGAAATAAGATGTATAGCTATAGTCAATTGTATGATGCAGTTGAGCAAATATGGAATGTTGTCAAGGATTTACCAGAGGATTTGATAGGTTTATATGCTACTGATGACATACGTACATACGCATCGATTATCGCCCTTTGGAGTTGTGGAAAGACTTATATTCCTTTGAATCCGAAACAGCCTAAAGAGCGTCATATTGAGGTGATAGAAAGTGTAGGCTCGCATTTTATTCTTTCTGCAGACAAAAAATATAATATTGATGTAGAGAGTGTTAATATGGTGCCTACTAAAGAAGTATTGATGGATGGGTATTCCAGAAAAGAAAGTGTTGAATTTTCTAAAGTTCCAGAAAGTACTCTTGCGTATATTATCTTCACTTCTGGAAGTACCGGAAAACCGAAGGGCGTACCAATAACTCGTGGCAATGTTGCTGCATTTATTGATTCGATGAATCATATAGGTTTAGACATTACAAAGGAGGATAAATGTTTACAGCCTTTTGATTTAACTTTTGATTTTTCTGTTTCAAGCTATGTTATTCCTTTAGCTAAAGGCGCAAGCATTTATACGATTCCTCAGAAAGCTATCAAGTTTAGCTATATTGCTGGTCTTTTGGAAGATTATCACTTGACAGTTTTGCAGATGGTTCCATCTATGGTAAGAAACATGCTACCTTATATGGATGAGGTGGAATTAAACAGTGTAAGGTATAACATTTTCTGTGGTGAAGCATTGACTGGTAAGGTGTTGAAGGCTTGGCATCAGGCTAATCCCGATATGATCAGTTATAATATGTATGGACCTACCGAAGATACAGTCTTTTGTACATATTATAAGATAGATAAAAATAATGTTGCAGATCCATTGGCAAGTAATGATATTATCTGCATTGGCAAAACTTTTGTAAATAGTGATCTTTTGCTGTTAGATAATCATGACCAGATTATCAAAGATGAAAACATGGAGGGTGAACTTTGTCTATGTGGTAATCAGCTTACACCAGGTTATTGGAATAATGAGAAAGAAAATCTGGCAAAATTCTTAGAAATTGATGGCAAACGTTATTATAGATCGGGTGATCTTTGTTATTATGGCGAAGATAAAAACCTGATGTTTGTTAGCCGTAAGGATTTTCAGGTTAAGATTAATGGATTCCGTGTAGAACTGGGAGAAATTGAAAATAGATATTCAGAAATATCAGGTGGTAATTTCTGCGTAGTTATGCCATATACTAATGAGCAGGGAAATACAGAACTCGCCATCGTTATAGAGGGCGATGAATATGATTTCAAGGCACATAAGACTCAACTTGCCAATGAACTTCCTGCATACGAACTTCCAGCCAAGTGGTTATTTATTAAATCTATCCCATTGAATACAAATGGTAAAGTAGATAGAAAGGCAATCAAACAACATTTTGAATTATAAACAAATAATAAAAATACAATTATGGAAAGAAATGAAATTTTAGCAAAGCTTACTCCTATTTTTAGAACAGCGTTCAATGATGATACTATCGAATTGGATGAGGACATGACAACAGATGATTTTGATAATTGGGATTCCGTTACCCAAATGATTATTGTCTCTATGATAGAAAAGGAGTTTGGTATAGTTTTCAAATTGCGTGAAGTTGGTATGCTTGACAGCGTAGAAGCTTTTGTGGATGGAATTGAGGAAAAGTTAGCATAACTTTTTGAATAATCTTTATTCATAGAATATCAATTCTTTAAATGGGAAATTCTTGCTATGACTTCTCTGGTTGCTATTAAAAGCATATAAGAGAAGTTTGGCTTGAAAAAATGTTTTAATTCACTACTGTCCAAAGAAATTTTCCCATATAAGGTCAACTGACCATCATCGGAGCCATTCTGAGGACGTTGGGGTAACAAATAGCTCACTTAAAGGTTTCCTTTAAAAGAGGATTTTACCACTGGCAGCCGATAATATATAAAGATTTTGATCAATATGATATACTTTCTTTGCAATGGCAAGCAGCAGGTAATCGCATATGGCAATCCAAATCTGCGAGAATACTGCATTCTATATCGTTCCGTAGAATGACTTGATATGCAGTCGTTGTTTGATTCATTTGACGAAACATTCCACTTTCCAACGCTCTCCGTTGAGTTCCGCTATAGTCTGGTATGAATGAGTGAAATCGTTGCTCAGAAATCTATAAATGTAGCCAGTAGTATAATCCTCATAAATAAACATACGGAGTGTGTCTGGATACCATTGGGAGATTTTCTGTCCAGTAAGCCTAATAGTGGCATCACTCACAATTCGTAGCCCTTGTCCATGAGATAATAGCTTTTGGGCTCTACAGGAATCAAACTCATTGTCTTAGAGTCATGAACGGCAGTCTCTGTCTGATAGATGAATGTTGGTATGGAACCACGCTGATCCAACAGCGTATGCATCATAACACCGCCTTGTCATGATGCAGACGAACCCATGGACAAAGCTGAAGGCACAACTTGATAGTGGTGCTATCAAAGGTGTACTGATACCGTCCACGTCAAGACGGAAGGCTTTTTGGTAAAGTTCTCTTGCTCAAGCAATAAGAATCTGACAGGAATCATGGTATATACGCCAATCCTTGGTCTCTTTGATACGGGTCAAAGTGGAACGTTGGATATACTTTATTCCGATCGAATAGAGTTTGGAAGAGAGTGCAACCAGCGTTGCTCAGTGCAGCGAAGACTAATTTGATTATTGAACTGCGCAAAGCTCATCACCATAAACGGGTATCTGCATTTGAACTCGATGGCATGTCTATTGTCATTGTATATCTTTACGGACTTGTCGAATTCGTATCTTGGTATAAGCGACATAATCTGAGCGAATTCGGTCTTTCCTTGATTCTTGATTTCTGTCTCTTGCAATACAATTTGCAAAAGTACAAAATCAAATCTCGAAAAAATCAAATTCGTATAACTCATTGAATATAATTAATTTAAATCATGTCCGTTTTTTTGGACAGCAGTAAAAAAATATTATTAATAATGGCGGTAAGTAAAAAGATATTAGAATTTGAAAGTGGACTTTCTGCTAAAATGTCTTCAAAAAGTAGTTTTAGTATAAGTTCCTCAGATGTTGATACAATAAATGAAAAATATCTGAAAGGAGATGTTCGTATAGTTACGGAACAAGCAAGATATCCTTTGAATCAAATAAAGGCAATGTTTGAGACAGAATCTTATGATAAACATCCCGAGTTTCAACGCAGGCACAGATGGAGTGATGAAAAAAAATCCAGATTGATAGAGTCTTTTATCATGAACGTACCAGTTCCTCCAATTTTCCTTTATGAGAAAGATTACTCTCAGTATGAAGTTATGGATGGTTTGCAACGTATAACTGCAATTGTAGATTTCTATGAAAACCGATATGCACTATCGAGTTTAGAAGAATGGCCAGAACTTAATGGTATGACTTATAGTCAATTGCCTTTACAAATAAAACGTGGAATAGATAGGCGATACATTTCTTCTGTGATTTTGTTGAAGGAAACTGCAAAGACTTCGATGGAAGCACAAAGACTTAAGCAACTGGTTTTTGCAAGAATTAATAGCGGAGGAGCTAAGTTGGAAGACCAAGAGTTTCGAAATGCTTTGTATCCTGGAGCTTTTAATGAAATGATTATATGCTTAGCCAGAAATGACGTGTTCTGCAATATATTTGGCTTGCCATTGAAGACTGAATCTGAAAATGTTTTAAAAAATATCGTGAGTGAAGAGCTGCGTGAATGTAAAGATTTTAGTAAAATGAAGGACGTGGAAAATGTTCTGCGTTTCTTTGCACTTCGGTCAATTAATAATTGGAGTAATACAACTTTTACAAAATTTTTAGACCAATATTCAAAAGAGATGATGGAGGTACCAGAAGATATCTTAGATGAATATAATTTATTGTTTTGTCAGACAATAAAATTAGCGAACAAGATATTTGAAGATAAGGTGTTTTGTCAATGGAAGCGAAATAAACAGACTGAAAAATTTGAATGGACAAGAAAGCCTGTTATATTTATCTATGATGCAATCATGCAATCACTATCAAGAGTTTTAGATTTTTCAGATCAATTGATAGTTAAAAGAAGACAAATATTGACTGATTATAGATTACTTCAAGAAAAGAACGAAGATCAATTTAATGGGCGCAATACGTCTAAAAGTTCTGTTGAAGGACGCATTGACCTTTTTAATAAAATGTTAAGTCAATATATTTGAAATGAAAGCTTCATTGGTTGTTTTTAAGCAGAGAGTAGACGATATTAAGTCTCATAATGTTTGTTTTGTGTCTTTACGTCAAATAATGAATGATGTAAAGGATATAAACCCTGAAGCAAATTTGTTTTTGGACAATTACACAAAAGAACGAGGATTTAATTTCCGAGCTAATGTTATAACACTTTATGGCTTTTTTGAACAATTTATAGAAGATTCTATAAAAGAGTATGTAGATGAACTGTCTCGATTAGTTTCTTCTTTTGATTTGTTAAATGATAAAATAAAGAAAGAATATGTTGAGAAATGGAAAGGGCTTCATGGTAAATTGAACTATGCGAAGTTTTCTAATATAGAAGAAAATAGGATGATAGAAACTCTTTATGAAACAGTAGTAAAAAATAACAATCAAATATTGGCAGAGTGTTTTCTGATGAATGGAGGTAATTATAAGCATGAGTATATTTCTAATATGTTAAATAACTTAGGATTAAATGATTATAAATCCTGCATAGCGCAATATCCGCCATTAAAAGATTATTTTGAGGTCGAATCACATACTGACTGCAGTATGCTTGATGAATTAGTTGATTGTAGAAATGAAGTCGCTCATGGGGCCAATTATGAAAATATTTGGAGTATTGATTTGTTTTTGTCATATTTGGATTTTTTTGTGCTTTATGGAGAAGCTTTAACAAATTACTTAAATGATAAATTGCTAAAAGAGTATTGGGGTAAGTGTTCTATAGGAAAAGTTATAAAGCCATATAAATACTATAAAGCTAATAAAGTTTTTGAATTTCATTTAAATGATACTTTGTTGTTTAGACAGCAAAAAATAGTAATCAAGCAAGGCAAGAATCATTATCCTCAATATCTTGAATATAAAATGCCTGAAATATATTGTAAGCGTCCCGAAGAATCTGCCGATATGATAAAGAATGTTGATATACTTTATGGCGATGGTGAATGGTATATACTGTCTCTTATACACATCTCCG
>ERZ1026780.266-NODE-266-length-44328-cov-8.582048_pt1 | contig 44328 bp, 32 predicted proteins | sample MGYA00380126_ERZ1026780 | MGnify/ENA primary metagenome ERZ1026780 (study PRJEB33269, sample SAMEA4719762) | human gut metagenome | biome: human-associated habitat; feature: organic feature; material: feces | place: Cameroon | collected 2013-10 ... | reverse complement strand
GGGAGAGAGCTATGAAGTCTAAGAAACAGATTCAGATTCTGATTGGGATCCTGGTGGTTTTGGTCGGGATTATCATTTTGCTGCTGACGCGGAGCTGTCAGAAGCAGCCGGAGGGGCCGAGCAAGGTTTTGGCGCCGGATTATCCGTCGATGGATGTGGATAAAAATGCCGACAAGATACCCGACGACGAATCTACCAAGGCCGATGTGTCCCAGGGGGGCGGATCGGTGACCATCTCGTTTACGGACAATGTGAAATACAGCCTGGCCTCGGGCGAGGTGTCGCTGTATTATCAGAACCCCAACGCGTCTACCCACAATGTGGTGGTGCAGGTGATCCTCACCAGCGGGGAGGACGAGTATCTGCTGGCGCAGTCGGGCATCCTGGAGCCGGGCTACCAGGTGACCAGCCTGCAGGCGGAGAAGGACCTGCCCGCGCTGTCGGAGGGTGGCTACAACGGCAAGCTGAAGCTGCTGTTCTACGACCCGGAGACCGGGGAGCGGGCCATTGTGGACACAGATATTCCCTGCACCGTCACGGTGGAGAAGTGACGGAAAAGCCTTTGTTCAATAGCGGCGGGGGCCGCATTGAAAATAAAAAAATCTACACACAGGAAAGGAAGAAAACTATGAAGAAAGTTACAAGTTTGCTCCTGGCACTGGTCATGGCGCTGGCCTTGACGGTCCCAGCGTTTGCGGTGGACTTGGCTGAAGGTGAAGTGAGCGGGAACAAGACGCAGGATGTCACCGCGAAGTACACCGCGCCCAAAAACGATTATGGCAAAGAAGTCTATTATTTCACTGTTGCATGGGCGCCGGGCACTCATGACCTGGCCTATGAGGGTAAGGATGCTACCTATACATGGGATGGCAAAACCATGAAGTATAAGGAGACAATTAACAACGCCGACCAGACCAAAATCGGCTGGACCGGAACGGCAAGCTATACGGTGAATGTGGCCAACCAGTCCAACGGTACTGTGAATGTTTCGACGGACGCTACGGTAAAGTATAACTTGACCCTGACGGCACCCGAAGTCAAGACTGCAACGCTGACAACTGCTGCAGTTAAGAATGGCCGGGATATTACAGCTGAGAATGGTAACATTAGCGAGACTGGTACTGCTCAGCCTGCGTCTTTCGAATATACTTATGCAGCTAATGGCACTGCTGGGACTCCTGATGCTCCTACTGATGGCGCAAATACCGTCACCGTTGGTACGATCACTGTGACCGTTACCCATGCCTAAGTTGACAAGAAAGGAATAAACCAATGAAAAAAGTATTGAGCTTTGTTTTGGCTCTAGTCATGGTACTGGCTCTGAGCGTGACCGCATTTGCGGTTGACTACACTGATGTAAATACCCCCAAGGAGAACAATGTCGAAGTAACAGCGGGCTATACGGCTGGTTCGGATACCGAGGGTGCTACGGTCTATAAGTTCAATGTTACCTGGAATGCCTCCGATACTTCGCTGAAGTATGTTGGCGAAAAGGCGGAGTATGTTTGGGATGTCAGCAATCCGGCAAATCTTCATTATAAGAGAAATGTTACAAATTCTGATGCAGGCTGGTCTGGCAGCTATGTGCTGGATGTGACAGTGACGAACTACTCCAACGCAGGTTTGAGCCTGAAGACAACCGCTACCGCGACCCAGGACCTCTTCAATATTTCGAATACTGGAGCTGAAGAGAAGACTGTGCCTAACGCAGCCGTGGATAAGAACAATGGTAATGCAGTAATCGACTGGAAGGATACTACGAAAACAGGCAGCGAGCAGACCGCAACTGTAAAGTGCACATTTACGCCTAAGGACAATGCTGGGGCTCCGACCGGTGCTTCCGGGAATTCTATCACCGTTGGCCATGTCAACATCACCGTTGACAAGGTGGCATAACTTAGAAAGGAAACAACGACTATGAAGAAAATCATTAGCCTGCTCCTGGCTTTGGTCATGGTCATGGGGCTGAGCGTGACGGTGTTTGCGGCATCTACTTCCAGCGATAAAACCTCCGTTCCTGCCAGTGAGACTGCGTCCATCACGGCGAGCTATGAGGCAGGCTCTGAAAAGAAAGACCCTGTTTATAAAGTCAATGTGACTTGGGAGCAGGTCGGTACGATCAAGTATACCGGCGCTAAGGATGTCTATGATTGGAATACTGGCACCTTGGTTTATGAGAAAAAGGATACATCTGTGCCTGCCGGGTGGGATGTTTCGAGTGACGCGGCGGTGAATATCACTGTCACCAATTACTCCAACAGGGCGGTCACGGCGACCTGCGGTGAGCCTGCTGTTTTGAATGATGTAACGAAGATCGTGGGCTCCTATGCTGGCAATCAGAGCACTTCCGTTCTGAATCTGGGCACGGCAGATAATCGCCTGGGCACAGGCGGCGCAGGCCAGCCCGTAGCTTTAACTGCTAAATACACTATTACCAAGGTGGAAGGTTCGATTACTGAGACTAACACAACCATCGGTAAGATCACGGTTACTCTGGCTACTCCGTAACCCACACCATTAGAGAGGTTTTACAACATGAAAAAGTGCATGAGCTTTTTGCTGGCGTTGGTTCTGGTGCTGGCCCTGGCGGTGCCCGCGTTTGCCGAACAGACCTTTAGCGGCAACGGCTCCGGCCAGGTGGGCATCACCGCCGACTACACCGCCGGCTCCGACAACACCGGCTCCGTGGGCAAGGTCTATGCCCTGACCCTGAGCTGGAAGCAGACCGGAGACCTGGCCTATAACGGCGGCAAGACCACCTACTCCTGGAACTACGGCAAGCTGGCTTACGACAGCACCACCGCGGACAAGGGCTGGTCTGGCTCCGCCGCAGTGACCATCACCGCCAAGAACCGCAGCAACGCGGCCATGGAGGTGACCTGCGATGAGCCGACGCCCATCAGCGGCCTGACCATCAGCGGCAGCTACCAGGGGGGCAAGACCGTGCTGAACCTGGGCACGGCGGCCACCGGCGGCTTTACCGCAGGGGGCTCTGAGCAGAGCGACTCCACCACCTTCAACATCGCCCAGGGCGGCGTCTCCGGAGACACCTACAAGGGCGGCAACATCGGCACCATTACGGTGACGGTGGTGGGCAAGTAAATTACAAACAGGGCTTTTGAGGGACAATGCGCCCTCAAAAGCTCCTGTTCTATTCGGAATAATCAGGGAGGTCCGGGATGAAGAAATCGGATAAAAAGAAGCAGGAAACGCCCCGGGCGGTGTACCTGCTGGGGGCGGCCTGCGCGGTGGCACTGATCGTGCTGGTGGTGGTGGCCATTGCCCCGTGGCAGAAGCAGGCAGGGGACTTCACCCCGCCACCCTTTGAGGAAAACGCCGTGGCCGGAACGCCCACCGTGGACGAGAGCCTGGGCTGGTCGGAGCTGGCGGTGCGCGAGGGCTATAACATCAAGCTCTGCGGCGTATTGCAGGCAGATCAGGACGGCATGCTCCCGGTATGGCTGTACTCCGACGCGGGCAACACCGTGTGGGTGAAGCTGCGGATTCTGGACGCCGAGGGAAACCGCATCGCAGAGAGCGGACTGCTGAAGCCGGGAGAATATCTGGAGAAGGTGCAGCTGGCGGACGGGGCTAAGGCCGGAGATGTGAAGCTGCATGTGATGGGCTACGAGCCGGAGACCTACTACTCCGCCGGGGCGGTGGATTTCCAGACGGTGCTGCAGCGGTAAAGGAAAGTGCAGGCCCCGCGGGGGGTGATAATGCGTGGCTCGGGGCGTCGAGGACGCCGACCCCTACGGAAGCGTTCAAGGGATGCGTAGGGGAGGGGCTCTGCCCCTCCCGGCGGGCGGGGAAATCGGCGAAGCGCCGCCGGTGGCGGATGCAGCGAGCCGGTTTCGAGGAAGTGCCCCGATTGGCGGACACGACAGTGGCCGGGAATCGGTTGGCACGACGGTGGGCAAGAGAACCCCGCCCCTACGAATTCTTTGCAATACAAATTTTTGCAATAAAAAAGGGATGCCGATGAGGGCATCCCTTTTGAGATTTTACGCCGGGGCCATTGCCTTGGCGCGGGTTTGCGCTTATTCGATCTCCAGGCGCTTCGACTGCTTGGCCTCCTGGGTGACCTTGGGCAGGATCAGCTCCAGGACACCCTTGTCGTACTTGGCCTTGATGTTGGCGGTGTCGATGCCGGCGACATTAAAGCTGCGGCTGTAGGTGCCATAGCTGCGCTCGCAGCACAGGTACTTGCCGCGCTTATCCTTGTTCTCGTGCTCGGAATGACGCTGGGCCGAGATGGTCAGGACATCGTCGCTCAGATCCAGGTGGATATTCTCCTTCTCAAAGCCCGGCAGATCTGCGGTGATCTTGAAGTGGTCACCCTCGTCGGTGACATCGGTACGGAAGGAGTCGGTGAAGGTCCGGCCAAAATTGGCCCAGGGATCATCGAAGAAGCTCTTTTCGACTTTCTCGATCTCGCGGAAGGGATCGAAAACACTCAGTGCATGATTACGATTCAACATGATGATGACCTCCTATATAAACGGTTTGGAATTGCTTTTTCTGTTCCCCTCGGAACAATTATGATTCTACGGCGGAGGTGTGAACAAATCCAGTAAATTTTATGAACAGAATATGAATTTTAGCACTCTTGATTGGAGAGTGCTAATGTGGCAGGAAACGAAAAACCGCGGGGGTGGCGACCCTCGCAGTTTTCCGAGCTCAGGGTTTGCTGTGGCAGCTTTTGCAGGCGCCGCAGGCACCGCAGTTGCCACCGCAGGAGTGCTTTCCCTGCTTTCGCTGGCGAATCAAATGGCGAACAATGAGAAAGATAACAGCAAGTAAGAGAAGGGAAATGACAATGGTTGATAGGTTGGCAGAAAACCAGGATAACATGGGAAAAACTCCTTTCCGTTAGATTTATTCAGACAGCCGCCACAGGGTCCGGCCGGACGCCGGAGCGCAGGCAGCGGCAGTGGTCTGCCATGCAGGTCATGAAATCGGGAGAGATCATTTCCTGAAGTTAGATTCATCTAACTGTTATGGAGTTTAACACATCTAACTGATATTGTCAATAGTTTTTTTGCAAGTTTTTTTCGGACGGAGACGGAAATGGGGCAAGAGAGGGGGAAACGGTCAAATTGCCGTGCTTTTGCACAAAAACGGTTAAAATTTTTTTATATGATTAAGTGAAACGGCGAAGATTTTCTTGAAAAAGGACTTGAAATAGAAAATGGGGTGTTGTATAATTTAGGGCGTGAGTATCATAAAAGTAATATGTGCAATTGTGGGCATACGGAGTTTGCGCTGCGGAGGCCCGCAGGGGCACATTTGCTTAAAAGGGGTATTGTTGTACACCAAAAAAGGAAGGTATGAAAATGAAGACAGCATTCAAACGGAGCATGGCGATGCTGCTGGCCATTGTTATGGCGCTGTCCACGGTGACCTTCACCTGGGCGGAACCGGCTGCAGCAAAAGCGACGACGAAGACCCTGGGTCAGCTGCTGGCGGATAACTACGGCAGCCTGATCGACTCGGAAAAGGACCTGCTGAAGGCGGGGCTTCTGACCGAGGCAAGCTACACCTATACGGCGCCGGATGCAAATAACGGCGGCGATTTGGTGCGCATTGACGCCAAAAACAAGACCGTTACGGCCAAGGCGTATACCAACAATGGGTACACCTGGGAGCCTGTGTCGGCCCAGCTGATGGTGAACAACCAGGCTTACGGTGCGTCCTTTGACCTGACCAAGGGGGAGAACGGAAGCTACACCGGCAACTTCAGCTTCGACGGAACCTCCTACGGTGTGGCTGTACAGTATAAGATGTACATCACCGTGGACAAGGCTGAGCAGAATGTGCTGCTGATGGCGGCCGAGAATCTGAAGGAGGCGAAGGCGGCCTCCGCTGCGGCGAAGAACGGCGCAAATCAGCTGAATGAGATTCTGCAGACGGAGATCCCGTTCAGCCCCAAGAGCGCTATGGAAAACAAAAAAGAGGGTGTGGTCCTGCCGAAAAACCCGGTTTGGGCGGTATTTGACCGACTGAACATGGTGGACGACGAAGAAGGGCCCGGCAAGGGCTTCCCCATGATGGAAAGCGCTGACCCCATTTATGTCGGCTGGGATGCAACGCGGTATGAGGAAGGGGTCGGCGATCAGCTGAAGGAGCTGACCAACGATGCTCAGGACGGCATGGATGTGTGCAAGATGTGGCGTACCGGTGGTCTGGCTGCCGATACGGTGAGTCTGTGCGCGAACTACGCAGCGATTGCTGCCGCTCTGGAGAAGACTTACAGCCAGGGACAGCTGACGCAGAGAGCCGTTAGCGAAATGAATACCTATACCAATAAGGGTGCTCTGAGCACGGCTGTTTCCAATGTGCTGGCCGGTATGATCGCTGACCTGAAGACCGGTGCGGAGTTTGACTGGCTTGTGGTGAAAGGCCTGGTGAAGGATGGCGCAGACGGCGCTGCCCTGGACAGCAAGCTGGATTCCGTCACCACCCTCAGCGGCACCACCGCTACCAAGAAAGAACTGCTGGCTGACACCACCACGGTGACGGCCAACATGGCCCAAGCCACCGTGAATGTGGTGGTGAAGGCCGATGTGATCCCTGTCGGTGCTACGGAGACCACTGCCGTTTCCGCCAACTCCGGCGATGGCTCCACGGTGCGTCTGGCTGCCAAGTCCGGTGAGAGCGCCGTTGCTGACGCTATTGCCGCCAACGGCTTCGAGAGCCACGTCCTGAACGGCTGGACGGCCTATGGCGTGAATGAGACCAATTACACCCGCACCGTGACGGTTTCCCCGGCTATCGGGGCCGCCGGTCTGGTGGATGGAACGACCTATACATATACCATTTCTTATACCCCGAAAACCTTTGCCATTGCAGCGGACGGCTGTGATGATATTACCGTAAAGAGTGCGCCCTATGGCTACACTCTGGCTCTGCCTGCCCATGCGGATAAGGACCTGGTTTGGGACTACACCGTGAATGGCGAGGCCTATGACCAGGGCGCTAAGGTGCGCGTGGTGAGCGCTACCACGATTACCCGCAAGGCGGGCAAGGCTTGGGATCAGCATAACCTGGGCCAACTCATTGGCAAGAACTACGCTGCCAATGATGCCGCCGCCAACACCATCCTGGGCCAGAGCGCACTGCTGACCGGCTATGTGCGCCTGCGTACTCCCACCAACGATGATGCGCTGCTGACTGTGAGCGCCGCTGAAGGCGGCTACACGGTGCAGGCTAAGACCTTCAAGGCCAGCACCGGCGATATGTTGTGGATCCCTGCCACCGCCATCCCCGTGGTGAATGGTGCGGAGCAGGCTCCTGTGACCTTCGCAAAGCAGGCGGATGGGACCTATCTGGCCAACATCGCTGAGAGCTTCGACACCGTGAAGGTGCAGTATGCCCTGCAGCTGACTTGGGAAACTCTGGGCCTGAGCGCTCAGGAAACCACCGACATCCTGAACCTGCCCAACACCCTGGCCCGGGAGGCTAAGGGTCAGGTGGAGGCTCTGAAGAATCTGGCAGATCAGTATGATAATCTGAAGCAGGTGAGCGAAAAGGCTCTGACCATCAAGAACTTTATCTGTGGCGATGAATCCGGCAAGATCTCTGACGCAACAAAGGATGCGGCAAGAGCTATGCTGAAAAACTGCTGCGACAGTGAGGCCCATCTGCTGCTGTTTAGCTATGTGTCTGCTTATAAAGATCTGAGCGATGCGGCCCGGCTGGTGTACTATTATCAGAATGCCGAGAGCATCCGCATGCAGCTTGCTTACCTGAATGAGTATCTGAATATCATCAAGGTCGACCCCGGCCTGGAGTATGTGCTGGATTCCCAGGGTATGAGTGAATACTATGGGAAAATCGACAAGATCAGCAGCACGATGGAGGACACCCAGGCGAAGCTGGTGGATCCCAATGCGGCTATCAACACCGCTGCCCCTGACGCGACTCTGCGGGCTCTGACCAGTGCACTGATTGCCAACGCGGGCAGTGTGCAGGAGTACGCCGCCGTGACTGCGGCCCCGGTGCTGACCACTGTGCTCACTGCCGCCGGTATCGGCAAGAAGAGCGTTACCATTAATGTGGCCGTGGAGAACAGCGACGGCACTAAGCAGTCCTGGAGCGCGACCAAGAGCTTCAGCGATGACGAGGGCCAGAGGTATGTGACCATCGATGCTGAGAAGCGGGCTGCCATCAATGCCGCTATGGATGACCTGCTGACCAATGTGGACCTGGCCCACTATGTGGTCAAGACTGCGGCTGATATTCCCGCCGAGGGAACAAAGCTGGACAGCGACCTGACCGTGATGGCGGTCTACGCACCTAAGACCTACACCGTAAACTTCGTGGATGGCAGCGGCCAGGCCGTGGGCGAGACCAGCTTCCCCTATGACCATCCTTCCATCGTCCTGCCCGCCTGCGACGAGACCGGTTTCCGCTATGATTACTCCATCGGCGGTCAGGTTGTCACTGCCACTCACGGCAAGTATACATTTAATATGGAAGCCACCGGCGATATGGCCTTCGATACCCTGTTCGCAAATGGCTCCTGCACCATCGTGCGCGCGAAGGTGGACACGGCCCGGGAGAAGCTTATGGCTTCCGTGGCGGCTGTAAACAAGGCTCTCGCCACCGGCGACGGCATGACCACCAATATCGGCGGCCAGGAGGGCTGCCTGCGTGTAGCGGTGATCCCCTATGAGGTGGACGGCAAGCTGACTCTGGTGGTCCGCCTGGCACCCAGCACCGCTATGAAGCCCCAGTCCGCTGTGAAGGGCCTGGCTGAGGAGATGCTGGACTACAACACAATTCAGGTGGGTGAGAACGACCAGTACTTCTTCAATGAGGGCAAGTTTGACCTGCAGGCCGTTGTGGACGCAGTGCTGAATAGCGGCGTGGGTATGGACACCATTCTCAATGCCATTAAACCCGAGGGTGACATCGTGGAGAGCAGCATTGAGGGAGGCAAGCTGCTGTGGACAGTCGACGACAAGGGCGGCTGCGCAGTGGACGGCGGCTATGTGAACGCCCTGAATACCATCGGTGGCCAGCTGCTGAGCGTTGACACCAAGTTTGACGGCACCCCCGTCTCCGTGGTGGTGACTATGGAGGACTTCGACCAGAACGCTTCCGCTCTGCAGAAGGCCCGCAGCAATGTCCAGAACCTGAAGGATAAGGGCATCGACGCCACCCTGGATAACGGCAGCGTCAATGTCAGTGTGGACTCCAACCTGCTCTACAAGGCACTCATGGGCTCCGCTCTGGTCCTTAACCGCGCAGATGTAAATAATGTGACGGAGGATACCTGGGACCTGTCCGAGATCGTTCCCACACTGTATTACAGCCTCATCGAGCCTGTGATGAAGGACGATCGTACCTCTACCACTACCTTCCAGAACACCCTGACTAAGCTGGGCGTTACCAAATATGATGTGACCAAGTATCAGAGATTCTTCCGCATCGCCAAGGCGATCCTGCGGGATAGCACTTTCTCCGATACTACCGGCGATGCAACCAATTTGGCCACCCAGGTGACCTTTGACATGACCAACCTGCTGGGCAAGATCAGCGACAAGGACCTGGCCGATATGGTGGCCCAGCGCCTGGCCAGCAAGACCCTTAACGGCCGGGTGAGCCTGAAGCTTACCCATTCCCAGGATTATGCGGCTGTGGTTATGCACGCACAGAAGAGTGCCAGCGGCCTAGTGAAGTTTATCCCGTCCTCTGCGGACTCCTCCTTCACCGTGACCCAGAGCAACACCGCCATTGTCCTGATGGATGATTCCTGCAAGCAGATCACCGTGAACGAGGGCTGCAGCAATGTCATCATTGACCTTAACGGCCACAAGCTGGGCAAGGTCGTCAGCAGTGAGAACGATCGCGTGATCGTTATCAACAGCTACATTACCAAGGGCGGCCTGGACAATCCCGGCAATGCTACCGACGGCTCCGCTCTGGCCAAGCAGCTCTACACCGTGACCCGCTCTACCGGCGAGAACGGTGAGAACATCTCCGTATCCCTGGTGCCCGATGCCTCCCTGTGGAGAGACATGGCCAAGTCTCGCCGCAATGTACTGGCCCTGGCTGCCGAGGCTGTGTCCGAGGTGGTCATGAGCTACGGCAACGCCACCAAGAAAGTGTCCGTGAACATTAACGGCACGGATACGGTGCTGTATGACCTGCAGCTTAACGACTTTGCCGACATGGTGGATACCGCCTCCGTGGCCACCACCGGCAACCTCCTGGTAGGCTGCCTGAAGCTGGACGGCATCAACGCCCTGGCTAACGACATCATCCGCAAGCTCTCTGACTTCAATGGCATCAACAGTGCTATTGAGAATAAGGAAGACCTGGCGGCCTACACCGTCACTGCTACCGGCTTCAGCCTGAAGGCAGAGGTGACCGACAGTGATTACATCAGTGTCAGCACCGCCGACGGCAAGGACGATGTGGTGAATCTGAGCGTGAACCTGAACCAGAGCGAGCAGTACACCGGCGCCATCGACCGCATCCAGGGCATCCTCACCGTGTTGGGTGACACCCTGACCGTGGATGAAAGCACCATGGTGGAGCTGCAGAAGATCTTGGTTTCCGGCGACCGCAGCGATGTAAATGTCAGCGCCGAGGGCGCGGCCACAGTGAAGGCCTCCATCGACGCCAAGCACAATATTAACTATGTGATCTTCCCGGCTATGATCGTGGCCAACAGCCTGCCTCAGGATAGCGCACTGCGTGCGGAGCTGGTGGCGGGCATCCAGGATGTGCTGGACGGCAATGGCCAGAACGCTCTGAAGACCGCCGTGGAGAAGGTGACCAGTCAGCAGCTCTTCACTGCCCTGAAGGGCTTGACCGCTAAGCCCATCTTCCAGGCACAGGCCAATAAGCTGGGCCTGTCCATCACGCTGGATACGGAGACTACGGCGCTGATGAGCTCCTTCGGCGATCTGCTGTACGCTGCCGGACGCGGCCTCAGCTATGCCAAGATCAACGGCAACTCCGGCACTTTGGCCGGGCTCAAGACCGACACCTACGGCGAATACAACATCAAATATGTTGATAAGGTCCTGGACATCACCCGGAGCGCTAAGATGCTCACCGGCACTGCCAAGGCAACCCTCAACATTGACCTGATGGCTGCCCTCTTTACCGAGGATAAGGACATCGTGGTGAAGGATCACACCGGCGCATACCTGTATAACGGCGATGTCCTGGCCGAGGCTCTGGCTGTTATCAACAGCGACACCGAGGGCGTGACCCTGGTACTGAACAACAAGACCCAGACCCTTACCGCCGATTTGGAGGTCAGCGTGCCTCTGACCATTGAGGGCCGTGCGCTGAACCTGGACGGCCATCGCTTCGTGCTTAAGACTACCGCCGCCAGCGTCACCATGAAGGATATTACCACCGACATGGTTACCACGGATGTGGATGGCTGGTATGTGGACCTGGCCGGTGACAAGGCTTACCTGGTGCAGTTCCCGGTGAAGGCCAACGGCGTTCCTTACAAGGAACTGGATATTGCGCTGACTCACCTGAACGGCGAGGGCACCCTGGAGGTGTTCACTAATGTGAAGCTGAATAAGAATGTGGAGATCACCGGCACCATGACTGTCAAGGGCGCCGCTAAGATCGACCAGGCCGGATTCAACTTCGTGCTGAAGAACACCAACTCCAAGCTGGTGTCTGACGCGGCTCTGAAAGTTACCACCGACCTTGACGGCTATGAGGTCAAGCAGGACGGCTACACCTACACCGTAGTCGCCAAGACCCCGGCTGTGGTAGACAAGGGGTATCTGAAGCTGGATATCCATCCTGATGGTATCAAGGCTCCCCAGATGCAGACAGCACTGCGCAAGATTCTGAATAAACCGAACGCCACTGTTACAGTGGAAGATAGCGGCTTAACCAATGCCGGACTGGTGAAGAACGGTGCGGTCGTAATGGTAGCCGATGGCAATGAACTGTATAAATACACGATCATCGTTATGGGCGATACCAACTGCAACGGTGAAACGGATGCTGGCGATATGGTCCTGATGCGCAGACACTTCCAGGGTGTTATAACTCTGACGGGTGTTGCACGGATCGCTGCTGATACGAGCATGAACGGCGAAGTCGATGCAGGCGATATGGTTCGGAATAGAAGAAAGTTCCAGAACTGGGCCGGCTATGAATCCAAAGTGATCAAGGTTGATTTTTAACCATGCAAAAGATGAATTATTCAGAAATGTGCAGAAATGGAGAGGTGTGAAGAAATGAAATTAGGCAAAAAAATCATTGCCGCTGTGATTGCGGTGGTCCTGGTGCTGACGGTTTCCATGGTCATGGCCAGCGCAGCAGACTATACTGTGAAACCCGGTGGCAGCGTGGATGTCACGCTTGTGAAAAATGTTGAAGGACTTGACGGCAGTGTTTCTTTCTCGGGCGGAGGCTCTGTGCGGTATTCCGCCAGTGAAGGCACCGTAGAAAATGGAAAGTATGCCATGGGCGGTAATGGAACGAAAACGGTTACAGCGACCGTAACGGCTCCCTCCGGCGCAAGCGTTGGCGATGTATACACGGTTTCCTTCAGTTTCAGAACCTACGATATTGACGGCAACCTTGCAGATACGGGCTCGGTATCCTACACTGTCGAAGTCGTCAGCGGCGGCAGCCCCAGCACGCCCTCTACCCCCAGCACCCCGTCCACTCCTTCTACGCCCTCTACCCCCACTACCAAGGTGGACCTGAGCAAGCTGCAGGAGCTCATCGACAAGGCCTCCAACCTCAAGAAGGACGGCTATACTGCGGACAGCTGGAATAAGATGGTGGATGCTCTGACCAAGGCTCAGGCGGCCCTGTCCAGCACCAACCAGGATGAGATCGATGCTGCGGCTAAGGCCCTCGGCGATGCACTGAACGGCCTGGTGAAGATGGACTACAGCAAGCTGCTGGATGCCATTGCCAGAGCCAAGGAGCTGGGCAAGGACAACGAGGTCAACAGCCTGTGGCTGGCGCTGCTGGATGCCCTGACCAACGGCAACCTGATGCTAGCCAGCGATGACCAGGCCCAGGTGGATGCTGCGGCCAAGCAGATCAATGACCTGATCGAGCAGCTTCTGGACGGCAGCAAGTTCTGCAACATCTCCATCCACAAGGTATGGCCCATCCTGTTCTTCATCAGCTTGGCGGCCAATGTAGTTCTGGTGGTGGTTCTGGTTAAGAAGAACGGCACCAAGAAAAAGAACCAGGTGGACAACACACCTCTGGTAGACTATGACATCAGCGACGACGAATAAACCCACATGACCTGCACCCTAAACCCGGCGGACAGCTCTGCCTGCCGGGTTTAGGTTTGTATTATGCGCAAAGGAGAAGAGAACCGTGCTTGAGCAAGATTGGAAGCGAAAAGAGTACGAAACCTGGGATGAGGCATTTCACGGTCTTGCCCCGGTGATCCGCCAGCAGTCTGTGCGTGTAGCAGCCTATACTCAGGTGCTTTTCGTGCAGGCCTGCGAAAGCGGATTCGCCGCAGACACGGAGAAGGGTCGCCAGCAGATCACCAGTAAATATGCAGATTTGGCCTATAAATGCGGCCTGTATCACCAGCTGGGCAAGGCCCTGGTGCCACCGGAATACCAGATCTGGAGAAACGATTTCACCGAGGAAGAGGTGGCGGTTTACCGCAAGTACACCACCGACGGTCGGACGCTGATTGCCTCCCTCCAGGAGAGCAGTCTCTCCGCCAAGGAAAAACGCAGCGGTCCCCAGGACATCGACACCGAGAACATCCCCTGGCAGATGCAGCGGGAGAGCTGTCAGCAGCACATGGAGCGCTACGACGGCTCCGGCTATCCGGAGGGCCGAAAGGGCGAAGACATCAGCCCCATCGCCCAGATCGTTGGGCTGGCGAAGGAGCTGGACCGGCTGGCATCGGAGACCAAGAGCGAGGACCCGTTCAAGGAGGCCTTTGAGGTACTTCTGGCCGGGGCGGACAGCCTGTGGTCACCGCAGCTCATAGCCGTGCTCCAAGCCTGCCGCAGCAAATGTCGGGGCGTGTACAACAAATATGTCCACTACACCATGACCCTGCCCAAGACCATTCACCTGGTAGATAAGCGTAAGGATCGGCCCATGGGCCTGCGCTACCGCCCCATGGTGGGCGAAGGCGACAAGGTGGTGGCCTACGAGGCCGTGCCCTGGTTCGCCTGCGCGGCAGACCGTCCGGGCGAGACCGAGACCGCTGAGGAAATGGCGGATATACTTTCCAAGGCGGAGCTGATACAGGAGGTGGGCTTTTACCTGCTGTATGAGGCGGCAGACACGGTTTTGCGTATGCAGAACTGCAAGCTGGACACCTTGGGTGTGCTGGTACAGACCTTGCCGGGATTTTTCACCCGGGAGAATCAGCTCCCTCACTTTAACGAGCTTTTTGAGGACCAGCCCATTGAGCGCAGCAAGCTGATGCTCACCGTTCCGGCGGAGGATGTGGCCGGGGGCAGCAAGGGCCTGCGGGCTATGCTGAGCCGATATATCCGCAGCGGCATCACCCTGGTGCTGGATGGTTACGACCCCGGCGCCTTGTCCCTGGACGAGGTGCGGGAGCTGGGCTTCACCCATCTGCGGGTGAAGCGGGAGCTGTATATGCAGGAAAGCACGGCTGACTCCCTCACCGCCCTGCACGACATGGGCTTTACCCTGCTGGGCGGCGGTGTGGACGATACCAATGTGCAGCGCTGGCTTACCGCCTGCGGAGTTTGCGCCATGAGCGGACCTGTGACGGGCATCGTTGTGGAAGAGGAGGAGCTGATCCGTGACTGCCTGCTGCAGGAGCGAAACGCATAAATTTTTATCAATCCAACATGAGCCGGAAGTATTTTTCTTCCGGCTCATTATTTTGGGAAAGCATTTTTTCGGAAAAAGAAAATGCTCAAAAATGGTGACAATTCAGACAAAATTTGATGCAAATATTTGTGGGACATTTCAAAATTAACCCTCAGAAAATCATGGACAACTTGCCGTTCATACTGTATAATAAAGCTGTATTCTCATGGGGTAATATGCGCTTTTTGCCGTTTTCTGTCGGCAGCTCGCGCGAAATGGAAAATAATTCCAGGAGAGCGAACGCACTGCGGATCAGTCGGGCCTGCCGCGGTGCGGGACGAATAAAAGCAGCATTGCGCCCACAGGGGAGGCGACCCTTTCCCGCCGGAGCATACGCAAGCGAAACAGGAGAGGGGGGCGCCCATGGCAAGGCCATTTGACCACATACCGGACGAGCTGAAGAAGGCGGCCCAGGAGCCCGCTCCTAAGAAGTCCCCCGGCAAGGAGACAAAGCCGGAGCCGGAAAAGGCGCAGTTCACCGCCCAGCGTCGGCACAAGCGGCCCTTTCAAAAGACCCGGGCTGGTGTGCCGCTGACCAAGGACGAGGTCAAGGAGATCCGGCAGGGGCGCAAGGCCCTGCGCAAGGAGCTGCGCAGCCGGGGCATTAAGGACAAGACCACCTTCGAGCTGTACGCCGGAGAGCAGGGGCTTTACTTCGACAAGCGCCGCGGCGGCTTTTTGCCGTGGCTGCTCCACGGGCGCGGCCTGTGGGCGGCACTGGGTCTGGCGGCGGCGGCCCTGCTGCTGTTCTTTCTGGTTTCCTCGGTGGCGAAATTGCGTGGCTTTTTCACCATCAATATGTCCGATGAGATGTTCAAGGACGGCTTTGTCCTTTCGGAAACGCCGGACTTCGCCCTGCCCTCCACCCAGCTCAGCAGTGAGCCAGCGGTGGATGTACCGTGCATCTCCATTGCGGAGATCGCCAAGGATGTCAACGATATTGACGGCCCCCACAACACCAATTACTTCGCCTACACCTTTTACATACGCAATGAGGGTGACAACACTGTGGACTATGTCTGGGATCTGGAGCTGACGGACGAGTCCAAGAATCTGAGCAAGGCCACCTGGGTCATGGTCTTTGAGGACGGCGCTATGGAGTTTTCCGCCAAGGCCTCGTCCTCCGGCGGCCCGGAGGCGCTGCCCGCCTTCGATGACAACACCCGGGGCTACCTGGACCCGCCCCTGCGCCAGTTTGTCAGAGACCCGGAGCAGTACCAGGTGATAGCCCAGCGAGGCGGCCTGACCTACTATCGGCTGGTGCCCTCGCCCTTCGTGGCTGCGGACATAGTGCAGCAGGGCGGGCAGCAGAGCGTGGCCCCCGGCGATGTACACAAATATTGCGTGGTGGTTTGGGTAGAGGGCGACGACCCCGACTGCACAGACGAGCTGAAGGACGGCCACCTGGGCCTGGCCTTCCAGTTCCGCCTGGTGGACGAGGAGCGCGACACCGGCCCCGGCTGGCTGGACTCCATGACCCAGTTTTTCAAGAAGGAAGACTGAGTAGAGCCTGTCATTGCGAAGCCGACGGGGGGATTCTTCTTAGGCAAGGGCGGCAGAGGATTCCCCGTTATAATACAGTGTGTTCTCCGCGCCTGCCGGGCGGTGGGTGGCGGTGCATAGTTCTCACCGGGAACTGAAATCACGGGAAATTGCAGAAAGGAGAAGTGTTTTATTGAAAATTGTGCGAACAAATTTGCGCAAGTGAATTTGTTTTCACCGCTGATTTGCGAAAGTGCAGGTTGACCGTGCGGCTTTCAATAAGCAAATCTCTTCGTTCTGCAGATAGACGGGATTTGGCTCTGCTGTGGAATGTATGCAAAAAATTTCCGGCGGGAAGTAAACACGCAAGTCAAGGAAAGGAAGATCTCTATGGAAAACAAAAAGACAACGGAGTTGATGAGCCGCAAGAGTACGCTGAAGTCCAAGCTCATGGCCGCTGTGTCCATGCTGCTGGTCTCGGCCATCATGGTCAGCGTGACTACCTACGCCTGGTTCATCCTCTCCACGGCCCCGGAAGTGAAGGGCATGAGCACCACCGTGGGCTCCAACGGCGCGTTGGAGATGGCGCTGCTGGACTATGCCAAGGGTGATACCGAAACTCTGGATGCCATTCTCGGCAAGGTCACCACCAATGTGGGCGATTCCAGCGCGGCAGCCAATCAAAAAGTGGAAGATTCCAACCGCACTTGGGGTAACCTGGTAGACCTGAGTGGCAGGTATTATGGTCTTAGTGATGGGAAAATGGTGCTATATCCCTCCGCACTGAATCTAAACGGTTCGGATAAAAACAAAATTGGAAGTATGGATGCTATGCTGAAGTACGCTGCCTACGGCACCGACGGCCGTGTGGCGGAGCTGAAGGGCGACACCTTTGCAACCAAGTATGACAGCGCAACCAATATCTTCCAGGGTTATAATGGCTATGGTGTTCGTGCTATTGGTACCGGCACCAAGGCTGATCCTGTTGCTTCCGGCTTTGCTGGAGCAAAGACGAACTATGCTAATGCTGTAGCTGCTGTTAAGTCTAATGCGCTGACATCCCTGAACAGTTACGGTAAGGACCTGGCAAACATGGCTGTTAAGCATGGTATGGATGATAGTGCATCCTACACCGAGGCTGATGTTACCATCATTATGAATGCAAAGGCTGGGTTGGTAGCGGCAGCAGGCCAAATTGAGGTCGCTATTCAGCAAGCGTACAATGCATATTATTTTAGCAAGAATAAAACAGCTGCACCTAATTTGGAGATTGCAACTATTAAAGCGGCAGTCGCAGATGTTACTGAGCTGAGTTCCGTAAAGGATTTGATTGGTAAATATGAGACGTTGGTTAACACGCTTAACGCCATTACAAAGCCTACGGCAAGTAACGGAGATGGTGCATATTCCTGGAGTGATATTCAACCTGCCATTGACAAGTTGATTGCGTCCAGTAGTTTGCAGATTAATGGTAAGTCGATGACGGATGTGAAGACTGCTGCGAACTATGTGAAAGATCACATGAGCGATACTTCCTCTGAACACTATCAGTTTATTCAGGATTTACTTGTTGCTCCGAAGGTAGATATTAAAGGGGGAGCGTACTGTGATGTGGCTAACTTTGTTGGCGAATATGCTTCCGATGGATTTGCACTGGCAGTTGGGCCGTTCACAGCAAGTAATGCAACATTGAATGTTAAGCAGAGTGATACGGCGGACGCGTATTTTACCGCTGTAACAGTAGCTGTGAATGGTCTGCCTGCGCCTGCTGGTGCTGGCAGTGCCGAGAACATTCTCTCCACCGCTTATGGCTACACTGTGGACCTGGCGTTCCGTACCAGCGCTGGGGACGGTGCAAAGCTGATGCTGGCTAAGCCTAATACTGAGAGAGTTAAAGGCGCTTCTGATCTCCAGGGCGGCGGCGCTACCTTCACCGTGACCGATGGTACGGATGTGGCCAAGTTGGCTAAGGCGCTGCGCGTGGTGTTCATCAACACGGCGGACAATACAATTTTGGGCGTTGCTGGTATCGACACTACGGATGTGACGAATAATAATACTTACGGGCTGCATATGTACGACTACACTGTTGACGAAGATGTTGGCACGGTTACTCTGGGTGAGAAGAAGGCTGATGACACCATCACCACGCTGACCAAGGATACTGCCAAGGCTATTTCCACTTTGGTGTATGTGGACGGCGGCGCTGTGGATTACGCTATGGATAAGGTAACGGGCTCCCTGAACCTGCAGTTCTGCACAGATGCTGAGCTCCATCCTATGGTGTACACCAACTATGCCACCGCTGGCCTGGCTTTCACTGGTAATGCTGCCTCGATTGCCAAGGCCAATGGCGCTGTTGATGTCCCCACCGTAACCATGAATGGCACAAAGCTTGACAATAAGTACTTGACTTGGGATAGCTCTGAAAAGGGCGTTGCGACAGTTGCTGGTGACAAAATCACACCTGTGGCGTCGGGTAAGACTACTATTTCCGTGTCCTATACGGATAACAGTGGAACCCACACAAACTCCTATGAATTGACCGTTACTGAGTAACAACCAATATACCCCCAGCGGCGCCTCGCAAGAGGTGCGGGGCGCCGCTGATTTTTTCCGTTCCCCCCGCTCCCTGTCATTCCGAGACAGTGACCGATGTCACTGTCGTGGGAATCCGTAATACCCTTTGCACGGGGAAAGAATACGGATTGCCACGACCGGTTTGCGAACCGGTCTCGCAATGACACATTATAAGAGACCCGGTTTTTGGCCCGGTCTCGCAATGACAGATAAAACGCAAATACCCATTCTAAATCAATAAATTCGATTATTACCAGCTTATGCTGCTTGTATAGATACAGCCAATTGATTAGATAAAGGAGAATGCTCCCCATGAGAGAGAAAACCACAAACCCGGAAACGGTCAAGGAAAAGCGCACCGGGCGGCAAAAGGCCAGCCTGGCTGTGAATATCGTCCTGGCTGTGGCACTGGTCATCGCGGCGCTGTGCGCCTATGTGTCCTTCGTGTCCAAGTCAGGCAACGGCGTGCCCAATATCCTGGGCGTGGAAGTGTTCTCCGTGCAGACGGACTCCATGTACCCCGTCCTGAAGCCCGGCGACCTTATTATCGACAAGGCCGTTAAGGACCCCTCCAAGCTCCGGGTGGGGGACATCATCACCTACTGGACCGTTATCAACGGCCAGCGGGTCCTCAACACCCATACCATCCACAATATTTATGACGGCGGTGACTACCTGATCTTCGAGACCAAGGGCGAAAACAACAGCATCGCCGACTCTCTTACCGTCCACGAGTCCGAGGTGGTGGGCAAGTACACCGCCCGCATCGGCGGCGTGGGCAAGGCCCTGGATTTCCTGCAGACCAGCAAGGGCTTCCTGATTTGCATCGTTATTCCCGTGGCGGCGTTCTTCCTGTTCCACCTGGTGCAGTTCTTCCGCACGCTGTTTGAGTATCAGAGCGTCAAGAACCGGCTGAAGTTCCAAATGGAGCAGGATGCCCGGGACGCTGCCGCCGGAGAAAAGCAGAAGGAGGCCATCGCCGCCGCCGTGGCCGAGGCCATCCCCACGGCCCAGCCGGCAGCCCCGCCTGCGCCCGACCGCGCCGCCATCGAGGCGGAGCTGCGGGAAAAGCTGAAGGCGGAAATGATGCAGGAGCTGCGAGAGGAAATGAAGAAAAACGCAGAGGCTGCCAAAGACGAAAAAAACGACGGTCAAAACTGACCCATGACCATAGCACAGGAAGGGGAGAGAAAGCACAACGGGTAATTTCATGAAGTATTTTCTGCAGGATTTCGGCAATATAGGCCGCTCCCTGTGGAATGTGTTCAGTGACTTTTTCACCTTCCTGGGGAATTTACTGAACTTTCCCAAGCGCATGAGGATCATCCAGGAGTATGCCGGGGAGTTTTCTACCGGCGACTGGATTTTGATGCTGGTGGCCAATATTTTGCTGCTGGCTATCATCGTCATCGCGCTGATTTTTTTGGTGCGCCTGCTGCGGAGGCTTTTCCGCTTCCGGGTGCCCGTGAAGGAGCACGAGGAGCTGGTGAAGCAGGTGAAGGACCTGCAGCGGGACCTGCTGCGCTCCAATTACGAGAAGGATAAGCTGATCCAAATGAAGATGGCCGAGCTGGGCATGAGCCAGCAGGACATTGAAAAGCAGTTGGCCGACGGCGAGGAGCCGGAGGAGTTTGTGCCCTCCGACAACCGCAACACCCTCAAGTCCCCCTGCGTGGACCCCGAGGACAGCCGCTTCTTCCGCCTGACTATGGTGGATAACTACTATAAGACCGAGTATCAGCCTCCGGTGTACGACAACACCATCACCCTCCCGGAGTTCTGCGAGCGCTTCCGCAAGTTTGCAGCCTCGGAGCTGGGCCTGTATTACGACATCAGCATGATGCGCGCCTTCCTGGCCGCCATGGGCACCGCACGTATCATCATTTTGCAGGGTATTTCGGGTACCGGTAAAACCTCCCTGGCCTACGCCTTCGGCAAGTTCGTGGGGAAGGATACCAGCCTGGTTCCGGTGCAGCCCGCCTGGCGCGAGCGCACGGAGCTGTACGGTTACTACAACGAATTTACCAAGAAATACACCGAAACCGAGTTTTTGAAGGCCATTTATGAGGCCAATTATTACCGCGACCCCCATTTGGTGATTCTGGACGAAATGAACATCGCCCGGGTGGAGTACTACTTCGCGGAAATGCTGTCCATTTTGGAAATGCCCATCAAGTCCGATTGGAAGGTGGATGTGGTTTCCGCCGTGTGGGACAACGATCCCTGCCTTATTGATAACGGTGCCATCCCCATTTCCGACAATGTGTGGTTCGTGGGCACCATCAACAACGACGACTCCACCTTCGCCGTGGCAGATAAGGTCTACGACCGCGCCATTCCCATCGACCTGGACAGCCGCGCCGAGCCCTTCCAGTGCGAAAAAACCGAGGCGGTGACCGTCTCCACGGAGCACCTGGAGGCCCTGTTCGCCCAGGCCCGGGAGGCATATCCCCTCTCTGCGGACATGGAAAAGAAGCTGGAGGACCTGAATACATACCTTATCAAGAACTTCAAGCTGGCCTTCGGTAACCGTATTATCAAGCAAACCCGGGATTTCGTCCCGGTATACATCGCCTGCGGCGGCACAGAGCTGGAGGCAGTGGACTTCATGGTAGCCAAAAAGGTGCTGCGCAAGTTTGAGTCCCTGAGCCTGGGCTTTATGAAGGACCAGCTCACTAAGTTTGAGAGCTACCTGGATAAGCTCTTTGGCAGAAATAAGATGAGCATCTGCAAAGAGTACATGGAATACCTGAAGAAGAATAACTGAGGAGGGAGACCGAAGTGCAAGTAAGCGAGATCCTGGAAATGAAAAAAGGAATCAAGGCTAAGCTGATGGCTGCGACCTCCCTGCTGCTGGTGTCGGCCATTCTGCTGAGCCTGACCACTTACGCTTGGTTCATCCTCTCCACCGCCCCGGAAGTGACGGAGATGCAGACCACCGCAGGGGCCAACGGTTCCCTGGAAATCGCGCTGCAAAGCGGTGAAACGGTAAGCGATATTAAAAACCGCGTGGGAGATTCCAGCGCAGTCAGTTCGCTGAAAGAAGCGAATAGCACCTGGGGCAATGTGGTGGATCTGTCCGGCAACACCTATGGCTTGCAGGGCTTGTCCCTGCTGCCGGCCCGACTGAATATTGACGCAAGCGGTAATGTAAGCAAGAGTAGCCCGCTCAAAATGCCGCTCTTTGGCCAGGATGGCCGCATTTCCGAGCTGGCAAATTTAAATTCCATGCGCTACGACGATGGGAAAAAAGAATATGTGGCTGGCCAGGACAAACACGGTGTGCTTGTGTATGCCGATGATGAGAGCATCAACAATGGCACTAAGGACGAAAAGCGCCTGGATCGCCAGGGCCTCATTGACACCACCCGGGAGCAGATAGTAAAGCTCCGCGCTGACCTGCGAAAAGACCTCGTGCAGACAATGGAGGATAACCAAGAGGGAATATCGATTATTCTGTATAACACGGTAAACCTTGGAAGTGGCGGAAATGGCAGTGACATAGGAAGCGGAATATTACCAGGTGACAACACCGCAAAATACGGGGTAGATGATTATAGATGTATTCTGAAACTGTTGAGTAGTTTCTCGGGTGTGCAGGCAAAGGCAGCAAAGAGCGTTCGCCATGCGCTTCTGGCCTGCGCTGCAGCAGATACAACCAATTACACGACAAACGATACAACAAATGTATCAGAGAAGCTTTCTGAGCTATATGGAGAGTTTCTTGCCCTTCCAATAGGTGGACAAAACGATGATGAAAGCGACAATAATAATGCACGAGCAACGGTCTATTCGATAGCGGCGAAGAACAAAGCGGAACTCGAGAAGATCGAAAATCCGACCTCGGTACAGATAGAGCTTCTCAAGGCATATGCCAGCGTAATGAGCGCGGCTGATGCTACCACAGATGTTCAAAATCGCATCCAAACGGCGCAGAACGGACTGGATAAACAGCGAGTAAAAGAGTTGGCAAATCGGGATAGTCTTACATCAGAAGAGGAGTTTGAGTTTAGCCGGAGCGTATCAACTTCTATCCTAAGCCTTTTTGATTTGATTTCGGCTCAAAACGGCGGCATTTATGTGACCGATGAAGTAAATGAAAATCGCCATCCGCGTACACTTTGGGAAGAGATGCAAAGCAAATCTGATGAAAAATATTATAAAGCTTATGATGACGGCGAACCGAGTCAATTACCGACCTGTTTTTATATGCTTAAGGGATCGGGGCTTTTTTCCAGTATAGCCACATTGGCTGGAGATTTTGAAAGTGGAGAAATAAAAAGAACAGAAGAACTCTGGGAAACCTATTACTACATGACCCAAATTCGCGCAACCATAGCCGAAAAACCCAGTACCGTTGAATCGGTGCCATGGGGCTACACCTTCGGTTTTGATCCTAACAGAAACACCGGTTGCCTCCAAGCCGTATACAACGCTACATCGGGTCTTAAGGTCGATGGTATCGTGACATATGTGATTACTTCCGTAGATAAGGTGAACGCCTATGGCTACGCAATGGATCTCGCTTTCCGCTCCACTGGGATTGGCAATCTGCTTTTGCAGCAGAATGCTGTAGACCGCGTGACCGGCGTGGACCCTGCGAATACGCCCGAGGGCCGCCTGCCCTCCACCTCTACCACCCAGGGTAACGGCAGTACAGTGGAGTTTCTACTGCGAAAGAGCGAGCAGGAATACATGGACGACGATTCGGCTCGGGAGCGTGCAAGGGAGCTTGTTAAGTGCTTACGCGTAGTATTTTTGGAAGAAAGAGACGAATGGAAGCTTCTGTGTGTCGCAGCCGTAGATGAGAACAGCATAGAGGTGTCGGATTATCTTGCAAAAGAGACAGTCAAGGTCACCGGGCAGTTAAAGTTGTATTCTGCAAAGTATTCCGCGTCCGGTAGCCTAACACTGGAGGAGAAAACAGACCAGTCCATTGTAGACTTGTCTCCGAATAACCCCAAGGGCATTAAGACTCTGGTCTACCTGGACGGCGACGAGGTGCAGAACGCTTTCCTGACGCCGGATCAGCTCACCTCTCTTACGGGCTCCATCAATCTCCAGTTCGCCACCGATGCGAAAGACCTCAAACCCATGGAATACACCGATTTCATCATACCGAAAAAATCCGAAGACGGAGAGGAAGGTAACGGCCAATGAGCGCAAATGATCGTAAAAACAAATCCACCGCTCCCGGTCCCTCTGCGCCCCCGGCCGAGGACACACAGCAGCAGTTCACCCGTGAGCGGCGCAAGCTGCGCTGGACGGCCCTGGGGCTGCTGGTCCTCATTCTCCTGCTGCTTCTTCGCCTCGGCTGGCTGAAGCTGGGTGGGGACGATGGCAAGGTCGTGATCCCCCCGGACTATCCCCTCATCACCATTGACCCCGATGCCAAACCTACCAACGACAATCAACAAAAGTTCACTGCTTCGGCAAGTGGCGGGAAAGTGGGTTTATCTTATTCAGACAAGGTGAGCTACAGTATGGCTGATGGTACTGTCAGCCTCAAGTTTGCTAACCCTGGTGCATCTACTGAGGCCATGGTGCTGCAGATCATCGTATATGGCAGTATAAACGAAACCACCGGCAAGCCCGATGAGTACCTGCTGGCAGAGTCCGGCGTACTGCCTCCCGGCTATTATGTGGAGCAGCTCAGCGCCACTGTGGAGGAGGGCGTCACCCTCACCACCGGCGTTTATTCCGGTGTTATGCGCATTCTGTTCTACAATGAAGAAACAGGCGAGCGGGCTGTTGTCAATACGGACATCCCGGTAAGCATCACCGTCAGCTAAGACGGTAACACATCTCGATTGACAGGGATCGGCCCCGGTCAACCGATACAAACTTGTTGTAAACCACATTTGTGGGGTGCAAATACACATTTTTATCCAAATTAGGAGGAAAGAAAAAATGAAGAAGATCATTAGCGTGATCCTCGCGCTGGTCATGGTCATGGGCCTTAGCGTCACAGCCATGGCAGAAGGACCGATATCGGGTAAAATCACGATTACCACGGATGGCGCACATACCGACTCTACCGGAAAACCTGGCGAGAGCTGGGATATAGCTGTTCCTGGCGGCTTTACAAAGATTCAGCCGACTGACGCAAATACCGAGGAAGTTTACTATGTTGAGGTGGAATGGGATGTAAAAAGCACCATCGAATACCAAATCGGAAAAGATGGCTACTACTGGAAACTATACGATGGTGAAAATGCAACGACCCCACACAAAGATGGAACTCCGGTAAAAAGCGCAGGCTATGAGTCTAAGGGCGATGGCTGGGATGGCAGCGCCACTGTGAGCCTCAAGGTCACAAGCTGGTCCAGTAGGGCTTTAACGGCCAGCACGACTTTCAGGGGCGCAACGACCGCAGATGACGCCACTAATATTAAAAAGGATATCACCTTTGCACCGAACACCGGAGTAGTAGATAATGTTGTAATTGAATCTGCAACGACTAAGATTAAAGATAGCGCAACCTATACAAATGAAGCTGTGACTAAAGATGTGACTGTTACCATTGGCACGCCATCGGACGGCAAAATTGCTGGAAATACCAAAGTTGGCTATCTCACTTTGACCATCGCCAAGAAGACTACCCCTTAACCTCGCACTTTTTTTGCACCCCCTGCCGGCCCCCACGGCCCGGTTAGCCCCGACCCGGAGCTTTTGCTCCGGGCTTGGGCAAAGGGCAGTGCAATCGCTGCCTTTTGCCGAGGCAAAACCCTCGAAAACAAGTTATAATCCCCAATGCAAAGAGAAAAGCAAGCTATGCAAGGGAGGACCCCATAGCATGAACGAGAGAAAGAGAAACACAAACCAGAGGAGGTATATCCATGGCTGAGATGAAGGAAAAAGTGCGGCAAATGCCCCGCCGAGCAAAGGTTATAAGCGCCCTTTTGGCCTGCGTGCTGGTCATCACCCTCATCGGCGTAGCGGTTGTGGTGGCGGCACCGATTGATATTGTACCGGATGATCCAAAAACCGTTAATATAAACGGTTTTGACTTGGAGCTGTCCCGCCCGGCCCCGAGAGGTGAATTGGATACCGATGGTTATCCTGCATATAAGAAAAACGGCGATAAACCTCTTGAAAAATGGAGTTATGATGAAAGCAAAGGGCTGGAAAGCTTGATACAATGCGTTCCCAAGTCCCGCCAGGATTTTGAAGCAAATACTGGTGTATTAAAGATTACTAACAAGAGTGATAGCAAAATTTCACTGAGCTTTGATTATAAAGTTACAGTAGAGAACACCACATATAAATTGGTTATCGACGGGACATCATGCAACAATGCAAGTGGTAAATATACCAGTGTAGCCCTCGCGAAGGATGCTTCGATAGAGATTTGGTTGACTGTGGATGGGACCACAAAAGGCGGGTTAAAGGTACTGCCTAATGTGAATTTATGCGTTACCGGAATTCAAGCCAATCAAGTGTCAGGTACAAAAATCGACCTTCTTGCCCCGGAAAACGGCACCTACACTGCTACCAAAAAAGGGCAAGATGGAGCCGTTATTAGCACTGTAAACAACGCAGGAGTTGATACAAAATCCATCGCCTTCGACCCGGCAGAGAATGAAACCGTCACCTTCGCCGCAACTCACGGCGACGGCTACAAGTTCTATATGTGGGAAGACCGGGACGGAACACCCTTGTCTACAAAACCTGAAATCACCGTAGATGGTTCCCAAATCGCCACCACCAGCATCCGTCCCGTATTCGTTTCGGATCAGATGGCAAAAACGCCGACCTACAGAATTCAGGGCGATAGCAAGCTTTCCGGCAATTACTACTATTGGGACGATGCCATGAATGCCGCACTGAACGGACCGGAAAAGAATGTGGTGCTGCTGCAGTCCCTCTCCCTGGATGCTGCGCAGAAGCCCGACAGTGCCGCTAACAATACCTTCGAGATCCCCAACGGCGTGACCCTGGTGGTGCCTTATAGCAATAAGCTCAGCACGGGCAAAGAGGACGCTGTGAATGTGGGAGATGGTAAAACTATCAATCCCATCGCCGAAGAAGAATACGGCTTCACAAAAGGCTATAATGGCACCGGCGTAGCTTTTAGAACCCTGACGGTTCCCGAGAATTACACCCTGAATGTAAACGGAACTCTGCTGGTCAATGCAGTGCAGGGCGCTACCAACGGTGACGCTTATCAGTCACATGTTTTGGGTAACTACGGTCATATGGAGGTCGTCGGCACGGTGAATGTTAATGCCGGCGGAACCCTCTATGCCCGTGGCTATGTGACAGGTGCGGGTAATGTCAATGTGCTGGACAACGGCACACTGTATCAAATGCTGCAGTTGGTAGACTGGCGCGGCGGCAACTATTCCGTGCCGGTTGCATCGAGCAATGACTATCCCACGCTGCCCTTCTCCGGCTACTACCTGCAGAACAACATGGTGCATACTACCTATAACTATGGAGGATCCATGAAAGCGCGGGCTGTTATTGCAGCGATGTCGGATGGGAAGTATCTTGCAGTTGGCGCAGATGTCCCTGTTATCGCTAACGGCGATGCCTCGAACCCCAGCCTCTTTGTTATGGCGGAGGATGCATCTATCGAAACGAAGTATGACAAGACCGAGGACCAACTGAAGGTGACTCTGAACGGCAATACAAGCATGAACTGCCTGCAGTTGAATGTCGGAGTCTATAGCCTTACGACCGAGGGCAAAGAGCTGGCTATCAGCGACAATATTCAGGTCACCGTAGCCAGCGGCAAAATGACCATTGCCGGCGGCCTGAAGTTCCTGCCCGGCGCCAAGCTGACGGTCGCAGAAAGAGCGGAGCTGGAAATCGCAAATAAGGGCAAGGCCTTCTTCTACGCCAAAGATGACTACAAGGAAGCGTATACCTATAACGCATGGCGCAATAAGCTGCAGGCAGCCGAGGTTATTGGGAATACAACCAAGGTCACGCCTACCGATAACGCGACCCTGGACCTGCACGGCAGCCTGGTTATTAACGGCACCCTGGCGCTGAGTAAGAGTCATCCCGGCCTGACCGCTAATGACGGTGCATCGGTTACGGTGAATAACATCACTAAGGCTTCCAAGCTGAAGCTATATGAGGCGTATCGACTTTTGGAGCGTGGCATGTGGAATGGCTATAGTTTACCCGCATTGAATGACGAAGATGTAAAGGCTATCCTTGTGTATGAAGAAGAGCAGGGGAGAGGATATGCTGGATCCTATGTCTTCGAAAACAGCGGCTGGTCTTTGCCAAAGGGCCACATGACAGACGGCAGCGACGCACCCGAAGCCTTTGCAAAGGGTGTAACCTATAGGGTGAATGATGGCAAGTGGTACAGCCATGAGATCCAGCTTAGCTATACCTGCGCAGATGGTAAGACCCCCGCAGCCAAGACGGTCTACAGCGCTAAGGATATATACCAGCTTGATGCTCCGGAGAATTATGTCATTACCGGCATCCAGGTGGGCGATAGTGGCGTAGTCTATGCCAATGCGGATAAAAACGACTCCAACAGCATCGCAGATGGCTGGGCTTCTGCCAAACTGGGCAGCCTTCCTGAGAAGGCAGCATTGACTATTGCGGTGAAGCCCTATGCAGAAAAGCTGACCTGGAAGAGCATGGTTGGGGATAAGGTCACTATGACCAACTACAGTTATCTGCCCGCTGGCGCAACCCAGGCTTCCCTGACCTACGACGATGTGCTTACAGTCGGCAGCATTTCCGTTACAGACGCAAATGGACAAGCCATTGCTATGACTACTAACCATACCGATAAAGATGGCAAGACCACTGTGTCCGTAACTGCTAACGAAAACACTTCGCTTAATGGTGCGACTGTGACCGTACCATATACAGGCGCAAAGGCGGTGACCTGGAATGTAACGGATATAAACGGCAAGGTGACAACAAAAACCGAAGAGCTGGGTGATAAATCGGAATTGACCTACACGATCGTGCAGCCGGATAGAGGCTGGTACATTGCCGATACTGTGGAAAGCAAGGACACCAGCATTCAATTGGTCAACAACGATGTTTCCGTAACGGTCAGCAATATCAGCGGTCCCGTGACGGTAAATATCAAGCTGAAAGCTGCTGCGCATAAGCTAACCACGACTATCAACACCGTAGATTTGGATGGGGTGAACAAAGCCGAGGCCAAGGTCACTTATACAAGCGATGACACCTGGACTTATGAACCGGTGGAAAGGCATATCATTGCCCAATATGCCGTAACGGGCGGTGAGGTGAAGGTATCCGATGCAAAGCGTGAAGCATCCATGAATACAGGCGCCATTACCGAGGCTCTTGCAGTAAGCATGAGCGGGAGAGAGACGACCGTTGCGCTGACGGACTATGCGTATCATTTCTGCCTGACCTGGAACGCTGTGGATGTAACGCAGGACTCTAAGCCCACGGTGGACGCAGTTAGCTATCGGGAGTATGTGACCGGGAAGTATAGAACTGAAACAAACGAATATGGGGATGAGCACAAGGCCTATACGACCTTCTGCACCAACGGCACGGAAGGAAAATACTATTGGGACACCCTCTTTGAAGAAGGATCAATAACCTATACTATTCCGGATAAAACGCGGTTTGCCTATATAGGGGATGATAATTACCAAGCAACTGTAAAGAATTATCCTGAGTCAATCTATGATGCGATTGACAAAACGAAGGATAAGATAATTGAATTAGAAGTCGCACCTTATCTCTACAATGTGGAGATTTATAATGCGGCAGATCCTGCTGAACGGCTAAAGATCCTTTGCATAGACAAAAACGGAAACGATGTCACCACCAATGAGACACCCGTGTATAAAGACTGGGATGATGATAATTCAAATTCGCCCACTAACAAGAAGTTTATCTCCGGATATGAGGTGGTGGGCAGCGCCGTAATCAATGGAAGCAAGGATAAGAAAGTCAGCGGTATCACCGCATACGGCAACGAACGATATCAAGGTCCCGGTCTTAGCATAACTGAGGTTAAAGCGGATACAAAGATTACGGCAACTTTTCAGCATTATGAACTCTGCTACTTCTGGAACATTGCTGGCTTGCAGGAAGAAACAGTCCACTACCTTGAGTTTGTAACGGAAAACACCAACAGCGCCCAACAGGGTGTGGTGGATAAAAGCTCCGGCGGTGAGTCTCATACCTGGAGCAAGGGAAAGTGGGGCTATTCCGCAAAGTATACGGCACCTCTCGGCTATTTCATCCAAAGCATAGACAATAATATCAACTACAATGACCGTATAAGTGCAGACAAGCGAACCGGAGAGACAAATTCTTATTCCGGTGGAAAGGGTGAAAATACTTTTTATCTCGCCTCCTACATCGCCTATGTAGCCTGCACTGTGGACGGAACGGCAGCCCCGGAGCAGAGCATGCTCTATGTTGCCGCTGGCTCGGCTTACAATGTCAATGCAGAAAATTATAATGCAGCCGCGAGCACCTGGACCTACACATTGCCCGAGGGCAAGTATATTGCTGCTAATGGTGTGAAGGCGACGGATTGCATTGTAATGGAGACATCCGCTGATAGGAGAAGTGTCAAGATTGGGAATATCGGTAAAGACAGCAAGCTGCAAATTAAGACGGTTACGCCTGCTACCGACTATTACATGGGCAATATGAGCTTTGAGTATGTCCGCAACGCCGCAGCATTCACCTGGGACGGCGCAGTGGGCACCACTGGGACATGGAAGCCCTTGGATTCCTTCACCTGGAGACACACCGCGGGAAGTAAGAGCTTCAAAGATGCCAATACCAACCTGGCATATACCGTGGCCAATGGCAGCATCCTGCTGGTCAATGGTGACAACACGGAGAAGACCTTCACCATCTCTATTACAGGTATGGTGACAGGCGGCAATGTCAAGATGTATGTCGGAGATCAGGAGATCACTGAAAGCGGCATAAGCATCACCGTACCGGCAGGCCAGACGCAAACCGTGGCTATTGCACTGCGAGGCGCCCCGAATGAGCAGGATAAAGCTGCGGATGGCATCGGCACCATCACGGTCACAAAGAACTAAATTCGCCGTTGACCCCTTCGGTCAACTGCACTCGGACCCGGAGCGCTTGCTCCGGGCCCGGGCAAAGGGCAGCCTGAGACGCTGCCTTTTGCCCGGGCACACACAAAAAAATGTCATTGCGAAGCCAGTGCGCGCACCGGCTGTGGCAATCCGCAATTTCCCTGCGCCCCCGGCGCATATACACTGCATTTTAGGAGGAAGAAGACCATGGCCCAATCGGCTCCCTATACCAACCAGCAGCTGCGCTCCCTGCGCACCCATAAGATCATTATTGCCGTGGAGATCTTGGCCATTGTCTTTTTGATCCTGGCCCGCTGGATCTGGAGCGGCTGGTGGATCGATTGGAATAAAAACGGCCCCCACCTCACCGACACCAAGTCGCAGCAGGAGTATAACACCGGCGAAAAGGGCAGCAGCTTTGTCCCGCCCAAGTTTGAGCGCGATGCCGTAAACGGCACCCCCACTGTGGACACCTCCTTGGGCTGGGCCGCCTTGACCATCAGCGCAGACTACAGCGTCCATGTTTGCGGCGTGCTGAACGCCGACAGCAGCGGAAGCCTGCCTGTCTACTTTACCAATGACGAGGGCAACGCAGTCTGGTCTAAGCTGCGCGTTCTCAACAGTAATAACGAGATCATCGGCGAAACGGGCCTGCTCAAGCCCGGTCAGTATGTGGAGCGTGTGCAGCTCAACGACAGTGCCGCCTCCGGCTCTGTGACTCTGCAGGTCATGGGCTACCAGCCGGAGACCTACTACTCTGCCGGAAGCGTGGGACTTGCCACAGAGCTGCATATGGCGAACTGAGCTTAAAGAGAACACAACCACGGTCAGGATACCCAAAAGGAGGGCCGCGTTTTGCGAGGAAAGAAATTAATCAGCGCAATCATATCGGCTCTGCTCATGCTGTGACAGCTTTCCGGCGGTGCGTCCGCCGCGGAGGCTGGCACAGCTGTGCCATTTTCTTGAGCGGATTTGGGATTTTTTGACATGAGACCCATTTTTGTAATTCAAACCAAACAGGGAGGACGAGCCTTATGGCGCAGACAACGAAAAAGAAGAACGGGGCCCTCCCGGTGGACGAGGTTTATAACAAGTTCACCCGCAGTATCCTGCGCTCCCTGGGAAGCAATGAGTTCTATCAGTTTTTCATGGACGCGGTGTCCAAGGCCGACAACGAGATCCAGTTTTCCAATCGCAAGGAAGTGAAGTCCATTGACCCGGCCTGGGTGGATGCGGTGGAGGAGTCCCTCCAGGGCCTTCAGCACATCATCAACCTGCCCCGCCAGGAGATCAAAGAGGACGAGCTGATCGTGAATGTGGCTCACGCCAAAAAAACCGGCCAGGATGTGGTTCGCCACCTGGCCAGCCACGCGGGCATGGTGGAAAACTACGACGAGGAAACCGGCAGTGTCCGGCCCAGCCGCGTCATGCAGAAGTACCGGGAGGAAAGCCTGGGCCTCTACGAAAACCGCCTGGTTTTCACCACCCTTGAGATGGCCTACCACTTCGTGAAGATCCGTCACGATGCCCTGTTCCAGGCCATGAATGACGAGTTCGGTGCCAAGCTCAAGCTCCGCACCGATATGGAGAGCGCCACCGAAAAGGTCCACCTGGATATGTTCTTGCACATCCGCAATACCGAGAGCATTCTGGATACCGACGCTAAAAACCGCGATATGTTTGACCGCATCAGCCGCCTGTACCGGGTGCTGGGCGTGTTTATGAATTCCCCTTTTGCCCGGCAGATGACCCAGTTTGAGCGGGTCAAGGGCGCCATCCACAAGACCAATATTTTGAAGCGAAACCCGGATTACAGAGCTGCGGTGAAGCTGCTGGAGTTCCTGCGCAGCTACGATCAGATTGGCTATGCCATCGCTGTGGTGGAGCAGAATCCGGAGGTGGACGAGACCTTCCAGCGAGACATTTTCCACAACGTCCTCTTTAACTATATCGTGCTGAAGGGCCATCTGGAGGACGAGCGCGACCGGGCCCTCCCCGTAAAGCGCAAACCCAAGCAGCGCACGCTGAAGCCCAAGTTTATTCATCAGATCATCGAGGAGCTGACAGAGGACTACGACCTGCCGGATGTGGAGATCCGCAAGGTCCTCATCGAGGAGCTGACCAAAGAGCAGCTCATGCAGGAGGAGAAAGCCGAGCGCCTGCGCCTGGTGGAGGAGCAGAAGCAGCGGAAGCTGGAGGAGGCAAGACAGGCCAAGGAGGCCCAGGAGGTCGAGCGCCAGCGCATCCGCGCCGAAAAGGCCGCCGAGCAGGAGCGCATTCGGAAAGAAAAAGAACTGCAAAAGCAGAAGGAGCTTTACGAGCAGATGCAGCGTGAGGCGGAGCTGCGGCGCAGAAAGAATATTTTGGCAGCCGAGCTGGAGTATTTCCGGGACCACTTGCCCGAGCGCGTCGAGCAGCGCCGCATTGCCCGGGAAAAGGCCGAGGAGGTCCGGCGACAGCAGGAATATTTGGAGGCCCAGCGCCTAAAGGAGGAGCAGGAGCAGCGCCGCAGGGAAGAAGCCCAGCGCCAGCAAATTCGGGACGAGCAAGCCCAGCGGCAGGAGCATCTGCTCCGGCAGCAGGCCGACCAGGAGCGCCGCCGCCAGGAGCGCGCCAAGCGGGAGGAGGAAGCCCGCCAGCTTCGTCAGACCCAGCGCCGGGAGGCTCGGGAGCAGTTGGCCCCGATGCTGCAGGAGCTGGAAAAGCACCGGGAGGACATACAAAACGGCAAACAGGAGCGTCGGGCACTGGCAGAGCGCATAGAGCAGGAGGCCCAGCGCCGGCAGGAGGAGATTCGCCAGCGCAGGGCCCAGAGAAGGTAAAGAATGAACAGCTTCAAACGACAGTATCACATCAAAATATTGGCTTCGGCACTTTCGATCGTGCTGTCGCTGTCTATGCTGGTCATGGTGACCTTTGCCTGGTATGTGATGTCCACGGCACCGGAGGTGAGCGGTATGCAGATCAAGATCGGCTCCGACACCATCCGGGTTGCACCGGACTGCATAGACGCAAGCGGCCAGCATCATTATCCCGGCGCGTTCCAGGGTGTGCTGGAGACGGACGCCACAGCCATTCCCGAGAATTTCTGGGGGCTTATCCCCGTGTCCACGGCGGACGGAAAACACTGGTTTTCCGCCACTTATGAATCATTGGAAAACGGCGGCGATCGGAAAACGGACGAGTACCTGGAGGACACTACTTTAAGCAGCGCCAATCTGACCGCCCGTCCCGAATCCGGAGGTAACTACCTCTACCTGGATTTCTGGGTGGTGGCCCCGAAGGACTATGACCTGCGGGTGTCCACGGCGACCCAGGGCAGCGGCCAGAGCGGCAGCTATGTAAAGGTGTTCCCCCAGGTCACCCAGGATGCCGCCGGGAAGTATTCTTTGGATGAGACCCAGCGCCAGGCGGAGAGCAGTCTCCGTATCGGCTTTTTGGTGAACGAGGATACGGTGTCCGGGGAGAGCTATAAAAAAAGCACGAGCTATGATTCCGCCTATAAAATCCTGAAGGGCGAGTGTCAAAAGCCGGGGGAAGTGCTGCCCACATCGCGGACCAGCTTTACCATCTACGAGCCCAACTGCGACTGGCACGCCGATACTCAATTCAGCGGCCAGTATAAAGAAACCCAGCCCTTGGCCCTGGTAGAGGGGAAGCCCCAGCCGGTAAAGCTGGAGACCTACGACGGCACCAAGCTGGCGGCCCAGACCTCTGCCACCTGGACACTGTCTGATGACGAAACCCAAACCAAGCTGGCCCAGGCCCTGCAAACGGCCTTGCTGGAGGCCAAGACCACCAACCGCAGCGTCACGGATGCCCAAAGCGCCGGGGAGTATCTGCTGAACCAGTTCCTTAAAGGCCAGCTTTCCGGCTACATCACCAGCGGCCAGTTCATAGAAAACACCGGCACCCTGAAAGATGGGACCAGCTTGACGGATATGACGGATATGGATAAGGCCGGCGCCACCACCGACGCGGTGATCGTGAGCCTGAAGAAAAATGTCCCCCAGCGCATCCGTATGTTCGTGTGGCTGGAGGGCCAGGACATAGACTGCACCAACGAAGCGGCGCTGAAGACCCTTCTGCTCAACCTGGAGCTGGCGGGGGAGACAAAACAGTAAAGGAAAGCAAGTCCACCTATGGCGGAAACATCTCCAATGAAAAATTGCAGCGAAGCGAAAAAAGAGATACCGCGGCCCCGTGGCTGGGTCTCTGCCGCCGTCGCCGCCGTCATGGTGGCGCTGCTGGTGGCGCTGCTGATTATGGTGCGGGTGAACGGCTATGTAAGCCTGTTCGGTAAGAGCTTGTTCCGGGTGGTCACCGGGAGTATGGAGCCCACCATCATGACCGGGGCCCTGCTGCTGGCGGATGACTGCCCAGTGGACGAGATACACCGGGGTGACATTGTGTGCTTCCGCTCCGAGGAAGGAGACACCCGCGGCTGGATCATCACCCACCGGGTGGTCTCTGTGCTGCAGGATGGCAGCGGCCACACGGTCCTGGAGACCAAGGGCGATGCCAACGGCGCGGTGGACAGCCAGTATGTGACCCGGGATAACCTGATCGGCAAAGTGATCTGGTACACAGGGGAGGGGAATTTATTGTCAAGCGGAATCGGATTTTTGACCAGCGGACTGGGATTTCTGACGCTTATCATCCTGCCCTGCCTGTTCATCTCGGGGATGCTCCTGAGCCGCAGCGTGCGGCAGATACGCCAAGACATCGCTCGGCTCCAGGCTGAGACGGAGCAGGCGCCCATGGAGCCGGAAGACATAGAAGCCCTGCGCAGGCAGATCAAAGAAGAGCTGCTGGCGCAGCGGGAGAGCATACTTGCTGAAATGAAGGACCAAATGGCACAGCAGGGGGAGCATTATGAACCAAAATCAGAACAAATCCATAGGGACCCGGGCCAAGGAGAAGATACAGAGTCTGTTTCGGGAACCCAAGACTGAGGCGGGGCGCATCCGCCGCCGCATTGCCGGACGGGTGGGCATCACCAGCCTGGCGGTGCTGATGATCGGTGCCATCCTCTTTGCCCTGACCAGTGCCTGGTATACCAATACCATCCAGGCCAATGAGATCACCCTGAAAACGGCCAAGTGGAACTTTGACGGGACCATCACCCTGGATGGCGAGAAGGACGGAACGCTGGGCCTGGGCGACCTCTACCCCGGCGACACCCGCCCGCTGCCTGTGACCATCGTAAATCAGGACACCCGCGGTGTGAATGTCCGGGTGGAGGCGGATAAGAGCAAAATGGAATCTCCGGAGATGCAGCAGCGCCTGTATTTATATGTGGAGGTGACGGACGAAGTCACCAACACCAAGACCCGCCACTATATCAACAGCCTCTCCGGCTATCTGTACACCGTGGCCGCCAAGCAGACCCTGCATATTACCGATGCAGAAACGCTTTCGGCAAACGAAGTGCAGAATAAAAACACACTGCACCTGCAGTGGGTATACGATATGACGGGCTATTTTCTGCTGGGCAAGGTGGACGAAACTGGCGCCAAAGTTACAGGCAAGGCGGCAGACACCCAGCCCGAGTACCTGATGCCCGTGATCTACGACCTGGACCGCGCCCAGTTCGACACAGACGGAAAACTGCATTCCGTGAGCGAATATCAAACGAATACAAACGGAACAGCGGGCTATGCTACCACCAGCCGGGAAGACTACCTGAAGCACCTGTTCGAGCAGTATGCCAAGGAATACAATATTAAAGCGGCGGCTTATGACAAGAATACAAAGAACTACGGAAACTACTACGCCGTAGATGTAGACGAAACCGGCTACGGCGTGTGGCTCTACCTGCCCGACCAAGACGCAATAAAGAAGGCAGAGGAGTGGGATATGAGTGCGGCCAAGAACATGGAAACCGCCCAGCCCATTTCTTTGAGCCTGGTATTCAAGGGTCAAAATCAGACGACGACCACCACCGGTAAGGAGCAGCAGCCATGAAGCGTGTTTACACACATTTTTTCATAGTGCTGGCCCTGCTGCTGTGCGCCGCCCTGACCCTATCCAGTGTAGCCTATGCCAAGTACCAGAAGGAGACTTCCAAAACCCTCACCGCCACCCTCCAAAATCGCTGGACGCCGGAGGTGAAGGAAGAAATTTGGACAAGCGCCACCGCAACGGGCGCAACACTGGGTTTTGCTATAACCAACAACACAAACTCAGCCAAAATCGTGACGATTCGGCTTTTAACAGATTTAGGCCCCGATGGAACAGTGGGCACAAACAGCGAACTATATATTAAGATCAATGAAAAAACAGCCTATATGTCAGCGCACCCCATAACTGATATGGGCACAGCGCTTCAGCAAGCACACAAAGATAAAGATAAAGAATATATCTACTGCGCCGATACCTCTACCCAGGAACTGACCTGGACCATAAACGCCGGAGCCACAGTGCAGGGGACACTCACCAATGCCCTGTGGGGAGACGAGAAAAACTTAGCAGAACACACACAACTCCTGGTCACCCCCTGCGGCCAGTGAGCAAGAGGAGCATTTGATGGAAGAATGGGACTATTCCGATATTGAGGAAACCGGCCGGGAGCCGTCAGACCCCGCCGGGCCGCTTTCGCCTGAGGGGGAGGCAGGTAAAGCAAAAAGATACCTGGTTTGGCTTTCGGAAATTGCCCTGACTTTGCTGGTCGTGCTGGTACTGAATACGGTGGTTCTGCGCCTGGTGATCGTGGAGGGCAACTCCATGTACCCGTCCCTGCACCACCGGGATTTCCTCATTGTGCAGCGCCTGGGTTACAGACCGGAGCAGGGCGATATTGTGGTCATCAAAACGGAGGAAGACAGCCCCTTGGGCGGGGAGCAGATCGTAAAGCGGGTCATCGCCGTGGAGGGGCAGACCGTCTTTGTGGATTACGGCAACAACACCGTGACCGTGGACGGCAAGGTCCTGGATGAAACCTATATTAATCGGGAAGAAGAGGACCCCATGGGTGACACCCTGTATGAAAACACAGCCTATGTGGTGCCCCAGGGACACATATTCGTATTGGGCGACAACCGCAATCATTCCGAGGACAGCCGCTCTGCGGATGTGGGAATGGTTGCGGAGGAGGCCGTTGTAGGCGGCGTGTGGATACACATACCCTCAGGCCGATGGCTTAACTGATCCGCCCATGGCCATCGACCCTTTCGGGGAAAGGATTTGGAAAATGACAAACGCAGAATATCGACGCCGGCGCAGGTCCGTCCGCGTGCCGGAGTTTTTCCGCAAAAAAGTGCTTATGATATTCGCCATGCTTCTTTGCAGCGGCATTTTGGTGGGGCTTGCGACCTACGCATGGTTCACTTTGTCATCGAACCCGGAGGTCCGGGGCATTACCGCCACCGTGGGAGCCAACGGCAGCCTGGAGATCGCCCTGCTGAATAACGAGACCGGGCAAAACACCTCCCTCATTGAAGCAGATGTGGGCGACGCCATCTCCATCGTAGGCGCGGTGGAGAGCAACATCACCTGGGGTAACCTGGTGGACCTGGGGGATGCCACCTACGGGCTGAACACCGTGGTGCTCTATCCCGCAGAGCTTAACCGCACAGACGGCATCCTGGACACCCAGGCTATGCTGAAGATCCCCCGCACCGGTCCCGATGGCCGGGTGGACCGCATTTCCCCCAACACGGTGGCATCCGTTTATAACGGCGCCGCCTTTACCACCCAAAACGCCCACTATGGCGTTCGGGCCATCGGCGCCCTGAACAGCGGCAACGACCGGGAGGGCTATCTAACGGCAGCCAAGCGCGGCTTTGAGACCAGCCGTTCCTCGGCCCAGGCTGCGGCCATGTCCGCCGTCACCAATCACAATTCGATTTTGATGGGTATTGCCATCTCTCAGATGGCGGGCCTGACCGTCACCTACAGCTATAACCAGCTGGGGGAGATTCAGGTGATGATGGCGGAGCTGCGCAATTCCCTGAACTATATTCTCACCTGCTATAAGCAGGCTATCATAGCCACCGCGGCGGCTAACGACCAAATTTCCAACAGTGACTTCGAGGGTATCCGTCTGGGTGTCTCCCAGGCCAAGGGCAATGAGCTGGCCAGCTACGCTGCCAACTTCCCCGCAGGTGTGTCTGCCGCCGACCTGAGTGCTTTGCAAAGCAGCATCGACACGGCCAATACGGCCATCGACCTGTGCAACCGCCTTTTTTATAAGGATTACGGCACGGAAAACGAGACCCCGGTGCCTACCACCACCCGCTTCAGCTCTCGCCAGGTGGAGCCTATTACCAACACCATTGTAAACCCCAAGACCCTGCCCTCCGTGGACGAGATTCAAAAGACCAAGGAGATCACCTTGACCGCTACCCGGGGCGAGGGCCTGCTCACGGATATTGCCGACTATATCGGCAATTACAGCACCCAGGCCGAGCAGGTCACGGCCCATGTGACTACCGATAAGCAGGACGGCAAGGGTCTGCTCTCCACCATCCACCTGGATGCGCTGACGGTCCCCGACACTCCTCCGGGTGAGGATACCAACAATTCTACCGTCTCCGAGTTTTACGGATATGTTATGGACCTGGCCTTCCGATCCAATGCCAGTACAGACTTGCTGCTCCAGAGCGGGGCGGCGGACCGGGTCTATACCGACGGCGTAGGCGCCACGGCGGGCTCCGGCAGCAAGGTGACATATACCTTTGCGGCCGGGATGTCCGAGACGCAGGTCAAGGCCCTGCTGTCGGCGGTGCGAGTGGTATTCTTTGATCCGGAAAGCGGCAGTATTTACGGCACAGCCCGGCTGGATACGCCTACCATCGTGGGTATTACGGCTAAGGCGGGCCTGTATATGTGCCGCGAGAGCGGTGCCCTGCTGCCGGACCGCACGGCCATCACACACCTGGATCCCATCGTGCCGAAAAAAGTGTCCGTTCTGGTGTACCTCAACGGAGAGGACATCGACAACGGCTCCGTTATCAATGCGGAAAATTCCGGCTCCCTGGCGCTGAATCTGCAATTTGCCAGCTCGGTGAAGCTGAATCCCATGATAGACGATGACCTGAAAAATGCATCCGCAGGCGGAAACTGATGTATAAACACGCGGGAAAACGAGGCTGACTATGACGCAAGAGCTGCAAGAAAAGAAAATTAAAAAGCGTCTGTGGTCCCTGCTGGTGGTGGTCCTGCTTTTAGCGGCCATGCTGGTCACCTCCGTGGTAGGCTGGTTCTCCATCAGCAAGACCCCCCGGGTGAATAATATGGCCCTCTATGTCAATTCCCCTGTGGGCTTGGAGATTGCCGGGGCCTATAATGCCCCGGACAGCGACTGGGGCCGGAATCTGGATTTCAGCCAGCTTCTTCCGGCAGACCTGCACTTAAAGCCGGTGAGCTGGTCCGACACTCAAGGGAGCTTCTTGACGGTGAAGTACGACCGAGACGGCCGTATGCTCAATAGCTTCAAGACCCTTACGGACAGCCGGGACGCCAACGGCGCCGACGGGACCGGCTACTATATCCATGCGGCCTACTATGTTCGGTCAGATCGGCCCTGTAAGGTGAGCCTGGCAGAGGCCGTCACCGTCAATGGCGGGGAAAACGGCTTAGGCACCTACCTGGTGGGCCTGCCGGAGTGGAACGGCACAGGTCACACAGACCTGGGCGGCGGCGGGCAATACGCGGCCCGGGTGGGCTTTCAGGTCACCAAGGTAGACCCGTCCACCGGCGCGCTTGCTGACAGCGGTCAGATGTTCGTCTATGAGCCCAATGCCGATAAACACCTGGACGGTACCACCCAGTATCTGACCACCAAGAGCGTGGACGGTGCTGCGACCCTGGTGCCCCAGGATCGGCTCATCGTCCAGTCCTCCTCCTCGTGGGAGGATGCCTCCCCCGCCAGCCGGGATGTGACCATCAAGACCCTGGGCGAGTTCACCCAAAATACGGTGCTGTTCACCCTGGGTGCGGAGGATATGGCCCGCATTGATATGTATATTTGGATCGAGGGTCAGGACCACGACTGCTTCGGCCTGCCGGAGAGCACCGCCCTGTTTGCCAACATCCAGTTTGCGGCGGATTATTCCGCCCAGTCGGGCATGACCAGTATTGGCTGATCCCGAAAAACCACAGCGAGGAACAAACATGAAAAAAGAAACACAGCAGCTTCCCCCGGAGATCGCAGCGGAGATACAAAGGCAGGGGAGTAAGGGCAGGCGCATCGTCGGCCGGATCATCAATATTCTCCTGGCTATAGCCATCGTCATTGCCGCTATCTGCACCTATGCCTCTTATGTCAGCACCTCCGGCAACGGTGTGCCGAACCTCTTCGGCATCCGCTTCTTATCCGTGCAGACGGACTCCATGTACCCCCAGATACTGCCCGGGGATATGATCTTTGATACAGCCATTCCCGACACCAGTCAGCTTCAGGTGGGCGATGTTATTACCTACTGGACCGTGATTGACGGCAAGCGTACCCTGAACACCCACCGCATCGTGGGCATCTATGACGGCGGCGGCTACCTGATTTTCGAGACCAAGGGCGATAAGAACAGTGTAAACGATGCCCTGACGGTCCACGAATCCGAGGTCATCGGCCAGTGGAAGGGGGCCAAGGTCCACGGCTTGGGCAAGGTGCTGGATTATTTGCAGACCAGTAAGGGCTTTCTCCTGGCGGTGGTGATTCCTACGGCGGCCTTTTTTCTGTTCCACTTGGTGCAGTTTTTCATGGTGCTGTTCGAGTATAACGCCGTAAAAAATAAGCTCCTTTATGAGCAGGAGCGCAGCGAAAAAATGGCGGCGCAAAAGGCGCAGACTCCGGACCGGGCCCAGATCGAGGCGGAGGTCCGCCAGCAGCTTCGGACTGAGCTGGAGGCGGAGATGAAGCTGCGCCGGGAGCTGGAGCAGGAGGTCCGCCTGGAATTGCAGCAGGAGCTGCAAAAGGAAATGCAGCAAGAGCGGGAGAAAGAAAGTCGGCAGCCCGACCCCTAAAAGCGTTGAAACACGAAACAAAAAAACAGGAGTGAAGCATAGCCATACAGGACTGCCGGAGCAACGGTCTTTCCGTACGAGAGTGGTGCCATCAGCAGGGCGTTACAACAACGACCTATTACCGTTGGGAGCGTGAACTGTTGTCTATTGCCAGTTCAATGGCATCCCAGGCCATTTCCATCAGCTGGTCGCCCAGGGAACAATGGCTGTAGCTGGCATCAGCTCTTAATCTCCTGAAGTTCCAATATCCGCGCCAGCTCCCGGCGCAGCTTTTTGTACTTGACGATAAACAGCCCGCCTACCTGCCTGGCCACATAGATGCGCTTGCCGCCGAAGGACACGCCCACCACCAGCCTGCCGTTTTTGAACCCCTGCTCCATATTGCTGTTGACCAGGCTCCGAAACGCCGGCGTAATGCGGTCCACGCAGAAAATGGAGATCATGTTCACATAGGCGTAGATGGTCGCCTGGCCGCTCTCGCCCGTGAGAATGTCGGTGATGGCGTCGTTGGCCGCCTCCGTCCATTCCTCCGTCAGCTCCGGCACGCGAAGGACGCTCACGCAGTTCCACTCGCCGCCTTGCAGCGTGTCGGCATACACGGTCACAGTGCTTTCGGGCTCCGGCACCGCCGTTTTCACCGGGGAATACCCATTCTCCCCCAGGGCCCCGCTCAAAACCCGGGAAAATTCTTCATACGAAGCATAAGGGCTCGCAAAAACCTCCGCCTTCACCGGCTTTGGCTTCATCCCGCCGAATACCGCAAGGAGTATGATCACCAATACTCCCGCCACAAAGCATACGATCCCGGCAATAGCCATAATGACATCCGCTATTGCTTCAGGAACAAATATGCTAATGGGAATGCAACCAGGAAAAATAATAACAGCCGATCCCAAACTTATTGCAATAAAAGTGTTCAGAATGCGTTCCTTCGTTCGGTCACTCATTTCATGACCCTCCTGTTTATATTACTCTGTGGCCGGGAAAATTGAAACAACTGGCACCTGCATATCCAGAAGCTATAACATTTCCGGTTGTAGCTGACACTATCCCATAGACCGCACCGCCAACAGCAGCACCAATTACTCCGTCATTCCATTTTTCCGCAGCACCCGCTGTCAGTTTTTAACATCGGCAGAGAGCTGCTCTGCCCACGCACTTTCCTTGAATCCCACCAGCACAAAGTCGTCGCCCACCAGCATCGGGCGCTTGACCAGCATTCCGTCTGTAGCCAGGAGCTGCAGCATCTCCTCCTCACCCATGGTGGGGAGCTTTTCTTTTAGCCCCATGGATTTATACAGCAGGCCGCTGGTGTTGAAAAATTTCTTCAGCGGCAAGCCGCTGCGCCGATGCCATGCAGCCAGCTCGTCATAGGTGGGGTGCTCTCCCTTAATATCCCGGAGAGCATAGGCGATGTGGTTATCCTCCAGCCATCTTTGGGCCCTCTGACAGGTGGTGCATTTAGGGTAACAGAGAAAGATCATTTTTCCACGCTCCTTTTAAAATTGATTTTACCATACTGGGTCACGGTTGCCCGACTAAAGGGCTGAGGCGATGGACGCAGTCACACCGATCGGTGAGGAGCTGTGTGATCTGCAACCCCCGGGGCACACGGCAAAACGCCGCCCTTACAGTGCCTCCAGTCGATACCGGGGCTTGCCCACGCTCTTTTTCCCATATTCAATGGCCTCTGTGGGGCAGTAGCTGATGCAGGCCATGCAGTGGGTACAGTTTCCGCCCCAGACGGGCTTGCCGCTTCGAAGAACGATATTATTGGCGGGGCAGAGCTGCGCGCATCGGCCGCAGCCGGTGCAGGCGGCTCCGGCCGCAAAAGCCCTGTCCTTCACCACCAGAGCGTAGAAGACCGGATTCACCGGCCCGCTGACCACCCGGTCATAGAGGTTATTCCGGGGCGGGGCAAAGGCTTCGCCTGCGGCGAGGGCGGCAATGGCCCGGTCTATGTCCGGCTCGGCCCGGGCCACGATCTGCCGGGACTCCTCCACGCCGGGCACACGAAACAGGGCAATGTAGTTCTCCGGCATCACCACCTGGGCCGTACCCATGTAGCTGAGCCCCATCTCCCGGCTAAGGGCCCGGTTATATTTTTCCGCATTCCCGATCTCACTGCCGCAGGTCATAAGAAACCACACCCGTTTCGCCCCGGGGAATTTCGCTTTCTGCAGCCAATCCCCCACAAGACGGGGAATGCGCCAGGCGTAGGTGGGGGTCACCACGATCAGTCGCTCCCCGGTCTCCACCGGCGAATAGTCCCCGGCCTTGATGCGCTCATTCAGGCTGCACAGCGGCTCCCCCAGGGCCCGGGCCACCCGCCCGGCCACATACCGGCTGTTCCCGGTGCCCGAAAAATACAGTACCATGTTTTTGCTCCTCTCTTCGGTTTCAGTGTCTGAAAGTCCATAAATTTGCCGCA
>ERZ1026780.263-NODE-263-length-44703-cov-11.949583_pt1 | contig 44703 bp, 32 predicted proteins | sample MGYA00380126_ERZ1026780 | MGnify/ENA primary metagenome ERZ1026780 (study PRJEB33269, sample SAMEA4719762) | human gut metagenome | biome: human-associated habitat; feature: organic feature; material: feces | place: Cameroon | collected 2013-10 ... | reverse complement strand
CATATTGTGTCCACATTGCTATCACCAAGCTACGCGTCCTTGCGCGCAAGGACGCTTGCATGGTGTTTCGCATCATTTGGCATCTCCGATGCCTGCTCCTGCCGTTGTTTCAGTTTTCCCATAGTTTTTCCTCTGAGCCGCAATTTGTGCCCTCGGCTATTGTGGCAGACATAAATCGTTGCATCTGCTGTGCAAAAGGTGGGGGGGGAGGGGTGTAAAAAAAGAAAGCTGCTTTCCACCTTGTGGAAAACAGCTTCAAACTCTTTTTTTTGCTAATCGCTAAGATTATGCCTTAACTGAGTCAGCGGCAACTGGAGCAGCAGCGCTATCAGCAGCAGCGCTATCAGCAGCTACAGAATCAGCAGCGCTATCAGCAACAGCAGCTACAGAATCAGAATCAGCAGCAGAAGCTGAACCAGCACCCTTGTTGCAAGAGAAGAAAGAAACACTAGCGATAACAGCAAGTAATAAAACTAACTTTTTCATTTTCGTAAAAATTTAAAATAATAAAACAATAATTTTCGTTGTTCAGTTTAAAATCGATGCAAATTTAAGACAAAAAACTCATATGCAAACTATTTTTCAAGTTTTTTTTTGTTTAAATTGCCTCAGTTGCATTTAATTTTTGTAAAAATTTACCTTTTGATTTGTCTAACTCTCTAATAGTCTGCAAGATAATTAAAGATTTTTTGGTTTAATCGTCAAATGTTAAACCTTGTTAAACACAAAAAGGTAGGTAGTTTTCTTATAATTTATAAGGGAAAACCCGTGTTTTACCTATTAATGACTATATAAGAAGCGTTTGATGCTACGTTTTGGAGTTTTTTCAAACTCGTTTGCGATAAGTTCGATTCTTGTGATGCGTTCGTAAGGGGCTACGAGCTTGTTAAGCTCGGTGCGAATCTCTTCCATCTTTTCAGGAAGTTGGTCGCGCGTCACGCCCATAGCGTCCATTGTATCGTAGTCGGGGTAAACGAGGCCCACGAGTTTTCCGCCACGGTCCACCACCAGACTTTCGTTTACGAAAATCATATTGTTGAGTTTAGCCTCGATTTCTTCAGGATAGATGTTCTGTCCGTTTGCGCCAAGCAACATCGTCTTCAAGCGGCCACGGATAAACACGGTGCCGTCGGCGCTAAGTGTGCCCATATCGCCAGTGTGCAGCCAACCATCGTCGTGAAGCACCTTGTCGGTGGCCTCATAGTTGTGGTAGTAGCCCTGCATCACGTTTTCGCCACGCACGCAGATTTCGCCAGGAATGTTTTCTGGGTCTTCGCTGTCGATGCGGCATTCCATGATGCCAGGGAGAACGCGGCCTGCGCTGTGAGGCACAAATTCACGCCATGGAGTGTGGCTCACCAGTGGAGCGCACTCGGTCATGCCGTAGCCCACGGTGAATGGGAAACGGATTTTATAGAGGAATTCCTCCACTTCGGCGTTGAATGGCGCACCGCCCACGATGATTTCCTCGAAGCAGCCACCAAACGCATCAATCAGTTTCTTGCGAATCTGGTCGTAAATCTTTTCGTTGAGGTATGGCACAGCCAAAGCCCAGCGGAGCATACCCTTGCTGATCATTGGCACAATCATCTTCGAATAAATCTTCTCAAGCACGAGAGGCACCAGAATCACGAGGTTTGGTTTCACTTCGCCCATAGCCTTCACAATCACCTTTGGCGAAGGGATGCGGCCGAGCAATGTGATGTGGCCACCGATAGCCAGTGGCGCAAGCATGTCGAACGCGCAGCCGTAGGCGTGGGCGAGAGGCAGGAACGAGAGGTGACGTGAACCGTTGTAGCACAATCCGGAGTTGATGCCATACACGATATTACCGCAAAGGTTGTTGCCGGTAATCATCACACCCTTGCTGAAGCCGGTGGTGCCAGAGGTGTAGTTGATGTCCATCAGGCGGTCGCCAGGCACTTCGGGGTACTTTATGTCATCTACGGTGAAGCCGTTGGGATAAGCGGCAGCGAACTTCTCTTCGAGCGAAGCCAGCACGTCAGCCACCACTTCCTCTTCCTTTTGCTCGTAGAGCGTGCGGTCGTCGAGCGAGAGAGCGGCGCGCACCATGCGCATATTCTCGAAGTCGAGGCTTTCCCAGTTGCTTTTGCTGGCGAAGAGCAGTTTTGCCTCGCTATGATTAACGATGTGTTGCGCATCGTTAGGGTTGAAGTCTTGAAGAATAGGAACAATTACAGCACCATAGGTGATGGTTGCCAAAAAGAGAGTCACCCAAGTGGGGTTGTTCTTGCCGATAATGGCAACGTGGTCGCCTTCTTGAATGCCGATTTCCTTGTAGAAAAGATGAATTTTTGCAATGTCGCGTGCGAAATCAGCGTAAGTGATGGTCTCTTTTGTGTTGTAATCAGTCAAGCATGGGCGGTCCCAGTTGTCTTTGAAACTCTGCTCAAAAATCTTGACAGTATTTTCTTTCATCATAATAGTCAATAATTTAAATGTAATTGCGACTGCAAAGTTACTCATTATATTTTAATTTTTTGCACAAAACATCCCCAATTTGTGCAAAAAGGGCAGGGCAATATATATATTTAAGAAGTTAAGGAGTTAAGAAGATTAAGAAGTTAAGACGGCACCATCGGCTCTTGAAACGATGGTGCCCCTATCTGTTCCGTCGGACTTGTCGGACCGGTCTGACTTGTCTGACCAAAACTCGTAGACCTGTTGACCTGTAGACTCGTTGACTTTATAGGATTTCCGGTGGGGTGGTGGGGATGTGGGTGCTGAGCACTCGCCATGGCTTGGGGTAGAGGTTGTTGGCGCGGTTGCCGAGGTTGTTGGCGAAGCCGATGGGCTTGCCTCGGTAGGTGAGCAGCACATAGCCTCGTGGTGCGTCGGGCAGCACTATTGCTTCGCCACGCATATACGCCATGGCGGTGGCATAATCCACCTCGCTTTGGGCAAATGCCTCGCTGGAAAGGGCGGTGGAGAGTGCCAAAGCATGACTTGGCACACAGTTTTTCCCCTTCACGGTGCCAACCATCACGCCAGCCTGAAGCACACGCAAGTCGGCAAACAGCGGCATCAGCGGAGCGATGTCGGCAGGAATGGCAATTACCTCATCATTCGCCACGCTCAGGGCATAGTGCTTCGAATTTTCAAGCCAAGCATCCACGCCTCGTGGCACAGGAATGGCCTTCGCTTTTGCGCCCTTGCTCTTTTTGGCGCGCAACTCGGCACGGCGTTCGTCGTCGGGCTTACGCAGCACCGCCATAAACAGTCCCTCGCCATTGGTGCGGTGAGGCATGAAGCGGTAGCAATGGTGTGGGCTGTCGATGGCAGGGTGAATGTGCCAATCAGCCTCCACCGGAATCTCCACCGATTCGGCACCGTACTGCTCCACGATGTGCGCCACCATTTCCTCGTTTTCCTCACGGTTGTAGGTGCAGGTGCTGTAGATGAGCACGCCTCCGGGGCGGAGCGCCTGCCAAATGTCGGCAATGATGCTTTTCTGCAATGTGGCGCACTGCTTCACCAGGGCAGGAGTCCACTGGTTGCGTGCTTCCTCGTCTTTGCGCATCATACCCTCGCCGCTGCACGGCACATCGGTAGCCACCACATCGAAAAAGTGATGGAGTTTGCCCAAGTCGTGTGGAGCGTTGTTGGTGACGATGCAGCGCGGACTTCCCCATTTCACGATATTCTCATGCAGCACACGCGCACGCGCCGGCATTATCTCGTTCGCCACCACCATCGAATCGGCAGGCAGCGCTGATATGGCTGTGGTCGTTTTTCCGCCTGGTGCGGCGCAGAGGTCGAGGTAGCGCACAGGCTCCTTCACCACATGCTTAATCACATGGTGGATAAACATCGACGAAGCGTCTTGCACATAATATCGGCCCGTCTGGAAATCGACATCGAAAGTGAACGGCATACGCTCCTTCAGGTATCGGCCCGTGGTGCACCATGGCACACGACCTGCGGCATCATCGCTCAAACTGATGCCACGGCCATCGTTCACACGAATCGCCACCGAAGGCTCGGTGGTGGTGATTGCTTCCAGCAGAGCATCGCACTCGTCGGGGAGAATGTGGCGCATCTGCGCTGTAAAATCGTCGGAAAGTTTTATCATATCGTCCGTCATTTAAAAAGGCTGTGCCGCGATGTATGTGTGCGGCACAGCCTCCGATATTTTGCTATCGAGAGCCTGGTCAAAGCCGGCTCCGTGCGTATGCTAATCGATTAGAGAAGAGTGGCAGGGTCGAGGTTCTTGCCTTCGATATCCTTGAAGTAGCGGTAAGTGCCCACTTTCAATTCCATAGTTGCGTCTTCGTCGCAAATGATGATAGCCTTGCGGTGCATTTGGAGCACGCTGAGAGTGCACATTTGTGAAACAGCACCTTCCACAGCGTTGCGCAATGCAGGAGCCTTCTTGTAGCCGTTTGCGATAATCATCACGCTCTTAGCAGCCATCACGGTGCCAACGCCTACGGTGAGAGCGGTTTTAGGCACTTTGTTCACGTCGTTGTCGAAGAAGCGGCTGTTGGCGATGATAGTGTCTTGAGTAAGAGTTTTCTGACGAGTGAGTGAAACGAGAGAACTACCTGGCTCGTTGAAAGCGATATGTCCGTCAGGACCTACACCACCCATGAAGAGGTCGATGCCACCAGCAGCGGCGATGCGTGCCTCATATTCTTCACATTCCTTATCGAGGTCGGCAGCGTTGCCGTTGAGGATGTTCACGTTTTCCTTCTTGATGTCGATATGGTTGAAGAAGTTGTTCCACATGAAAGAGTGATAGCTTTCAGGGTGATCTTCAGGAAGTCCTACATATTCGTCCATGTTGAAAGTCACAACATTTTGGAACGAAACCTTGCCAGCCTTGTTGAGTTCGATCAGTTTCTTGTACATGCCAAGTGGTGAGCTACCAGTAGGGCAACCAAGCACGAAAGGCTTTTCTGGAGTTGGGTTTGCAGCGTTAATGCGTGAAGCAACGTAGCACGCTGCCCATTCTGATACTTTGTCGTAATCAGGTTCGATGATAAGTCTCATAATCGAAAGATTTTTTTTAATTAGTTAGTTAGTTAGTATATTCCTCTTACAAAGTTACGAAAAATATCTCAATGCGCCGTGCTAATTCTCCACCTAAATTCAGATGGCCTATAATAGCGTGTAGGAAACACCGATTTCACCCATTAAAGCCTGGTTTTTTTAAGTCAACGAGTCAACAGGTCAACGAGCCAACGAGTTGGTGGGGGGATTTCGAATCTTTGAAATTTCGAGTTTTCGAGGATTCGATTTTTTCGATGGGGGTTGGGGAGGGGGGTGAAAAAAGTAGGAAGGAAGCGGGTTTGGGCGCTTCCTTCCTACTTGGGGATTTATTTGAGGTTATCTTCTTCTTTTTTTCTTTGAAGTGGTTTCCTCTTTTTTAGCGGATTTTTTCTTTTTGTTGGCTTTTGGCACTTTGAGCTTGTCGCCAGGGTGGAGCATGTCGGCATCCTTCAACTGTGGATTAGCCTTGCGGAGCTGGTCGGTGCCCAAACCGTAGCGGTGGGCGATGCGTTCGAGCGATTCGCCTTCACGCACGCTGTGGCTTGTTGGACGGGCATCTTCCTCCTTCTTCGCTTTTCTTTTGCTTCTTCTGTCGCTATCGCGGTCAGCCTTTCTGCGCTTCGACGATTTCACCTCGTCGCTGTCGTCTCTCTTGCTGCGCTTGTTTGTTTTCGCCTTAGCCTTTGATCTTGCCGACTCTTCTTCAGCCACATGGCGAGTGACACGCTTGTTTGCTGTAGCCTTTTCCTTCTCGATGGCTTCTTTTTGCTTCTTGCTGTTGCTTGCAGTGGTAGGAGCAGGCTCTTCTTTTTGCTTCTTGGCTGTGGCTGGAGCAGGGGTTTCGGTCTTTTGCTTCTTTGAACCTGTTGCGCGACCGTCGATTTCATCGTTCACGCTGTAAGATTTAGAGCGTTGCGATGTGGTGGTAGAAGTGCTCGCAGTGGTCTTTGGCGCTTCCTTCTTGGGTGCGGCTTCCTTCTTGGGTGCGGCTTGCTTGGCGGCAGTGCTTTGCTTCGCTTGTGCCACAGCGTAAGAAGTGGAGGTTTTTGGTTGCTCAGCTTGCTGCTTTCGCTCACCGGTGATTTTCAGCACCTGACCACGGCTCACGTGCTTGCGGTTGAGATTGTTGAGTGCCATCAGTTCTGCCACACTCATATTATACTCGTCGGCGATGCTCTCGATGGTCTCGCCGCGTTTCACCTTGTGGTATTTCGCTTCCACACTCTCGTTGTTGCTCACAGGGGTGGCGCTTACCGTAGGCTTAGCCTGTGCCACTTGGCGCTGTTCCTGTTTGGTCTTAACCACGCTCTTGGCTGCCTCTTGAGGGTCGACCATCTGTTGTGTCACAGAAGATGCGTGGTTGCCTGGTTCCACCACATCGCGAGTGGCGTAGAGGTCTTTGCGATAACTCATGATGCTGTCTTCCACCATAATGTAACTGTAGATTTGCTGTGATGGCAGCGCGAGCGAGTAGGGGTGAGTGTCGCCAGGAATGATGTCGTGGCGATATTGAGGGTTGAGAATACGGATTTCCTCGATAGGAATGTTGAGCACGCTGGAAATCTGGTTGAAGTTCACGCGGTGGCGCACCATCACTGTGTCGATAATCAGCGGCTTTTTCGACAGAGCAGGATTGATGTTGTGCTTTTGATAGTTGTTCATCACATAGGTGGCAGCGATGAATGCAGGCACATAGCCACGGGTTTCGCGGGGCAGATATTCATAAATCGACCAGAAGTCGGGGTTTTCGTTGTCTCTGCTCTTGGCACGGCGGAGCGCCTTGTTCACATTGGCAGGGCCACAGTTGTAGGCGGCGATAGCCAGCGACCAGTCGTTGTAGATGCCGTAGAGTTGCTTGAAATAGCTTGCTGCCGCATTACTTGAACGGTATGGGTCGCGACGCTCGTCGACCAGCGAGTTCACTTCCAGTCCGAGACCCTTGCCTGTATCTACCATAAATTGCCACAGACCGGCGGCTCCTGCGCTCGACACCACGTTAGGGTCGAGAGCCGACTCGATGATAGGAATAAACTTGAGCTCGTGTGGAAGTCCCTCTTTTTCCAGAGCGCGTTCGAAAATAGGCATGTAGTAGGGCGACATACCCAAGATTTGCGACACCATGGTGCGCTCTCTGGTGATGTAGCGGGTGATGTAGGATTTCACCACCTGATTGTAGGGAAGTTCAATTCCCGAAGGAATGGCTCTGAGGCGCTGAATGTATTCAGCGTCGCTCACTTCGTTTGGCGATTTGCTCTCCACGCTGGCATCGACCACCGCATAGTTTTGCAAATACCAGTTTTTCTGCATTTCCTGAGTGTTGATTTCAAAGCTGTAAGGATACACGATGGCCTCGTCGGTGATCGATTCCTTCAGCGATAAAATCGATTTCTTCTTTGGCGCAGCCGACATGGTCATTGCCGCAATCGCCAACACGATTAATGCGTTAAATCTGAAATTCTTCATACTTTATCGTCGTTTGTTTTTAATTCAAAAAGTAAAGGCACACTGAAGTCCGAGCGACGGTATTCGGGACTGCTTCGTGTCGATAGCGGCAGGGGCCACGTCCATCGTAAGGTCGGAGGAAATGTCGAAGTGTGCGAGTGAGGCGTCGACGTAAGCATCGACAATATTGATGAAATACACAGCCACCATGCTGATGATGCAAATGTCGCGATAGCGGCGGTAGTATGTTCGCTTGTTTTTCAGAGCGCGCGTGAGCCATTCCTTGTCGAGGTCGCTCTCCTTCACGGTTTTCGGGAAGAAGTTCATGTAACTGCGCGTGTTGGGGTCGTTGTCGGTGATGTCGCGGTAGGCTTTGGTGTAGTCGCCGAGCATACGGTTGTTCCACGCCGTGCCGTAGCCGAGTCCCACGAAAGCACCCACCACAATCGGGATTTTCCAATATCGGCGGTTGTAGATTTGTCCCAAGCCGGGGCAGAGTGCCGAGAGCCACATGGCGCGCTTGGGGTCGGGGTTGAACACACGGAGTTTGCCCAGGTTGGTGGCGGCTGCCGTGTCGGGCACGAAGGTGGCTTGCGCCAGAATCAGCGAATCGTTGGGCTCGAATTTCACGGTGTCGCCAGCCTCGTCGAGCACAGGGGTGCGCTCGTAGGTGCTGGGTTTTACGGTGACGGCTGCCGAATCGGGGGTAGTGCTTGCCACAGCCTTATGCCCTCCGGTGCGAGTGCGTGTGGGCTTTTCGATGCCGCCAGTGGTCTGCGCCATGCTGCCCACAGGGCAAAGCACAAGCAGGCATAGTGCAATCACTTTGCCTACAAATGTACGAATATGTGGGTTAAATACCTTTCTCACAAGGAGTTGCTTGCCTCTCCGCCCACTATTGAGCAGGTGGGGATGCTATAATTAATGTTTTAATGTGTCAAAGATACGAATAATTCTCTCTAATTCCTCTTCGTTTTTGAAAGGAAATGAGATTTTTCCTTTACCGTCCTTATTGCAGGCAAACGAAACAGCCACGCCAAACGACTTGCTCAGGTGCTGTTTCAGCACATCGTAGTCAGCGTTGTTCACCTTTTTTGCAGGTGCTTTTGGTTCGGTGCTGCCTTCTTCGTTCATTTCCTTTGCCCTTTGCTCCACCTGACGCACCGAGAGTCCTTTTTTCAGAATCTCGTTGTAGAGTTTGAGTTGCATGGTGGGCTTCTCCACCGAGAGTAATGCTCTTGCGTGGCCCATGTCCACAGCCTTGTCGCGCAAGCCGAGTTGCACTTCTGCCGGCAGTTTCAGCAGGCGGAGGAAGTTGGCGATGGTGGCACGCTTCTTACCAATACGCTCGCTCAATCGCTCTTGGGTGAGGTTGTATTGGTCGATGAGTTTGCGGAAGGTGAGCGCAATTTCGATGGCGTTGAGGTCTTCGCGCTGAATGTTCTCAATCAGCGCCATCTCGGTGAGTTCGCTGTCGTTGGCGGTGCGCACGTATGCTGGCACGGTGTCGAGACCAGCGAGTTTGGCAGCACGGTAGCGTCGCTCACCCGAAATAATCATATAGGTGCCGGCTTCTGCGCTGCGCAGAGTGAGGGGCTGGATAATGCCCAACTCGCGTATAGAGGTAGCCAATTCCTCAAGTGCCTCCTCGTCGAAGTTGATACGAGGCTGGTCGGGGTTTGGCTTGATGAGGTCGATTGCTATTTCATTGATAGCCGAACTGCCGCTCGGCTGCACATCGTCCATTGAGATGAGTGAGTCGAGTCCGCGTCCGAGTGCATTTCTCTTGATTGCCATAGTGGAAACTTTGATTTAATGTGGTTACTTTTTCTTACGGTTTTTACTGATCAACTCTTTCGCCAACTGGGTGTGGCTGGTGGCACCACGGCTGGTGGGGTCGTAGAGAATGGCTGGCAAACCGTGACTTGGAGCCTCGCTCAAACGAATGTTGCGTGGAATCACGGTGCTGAACACCATGTCGCCGAAGTGGCTTTTCAACTCTTCGTAGATTTGGTTGGCAAGGCGGAGGCGTGCGTCGTACATGGTGAGCAGGAAACCCTCGATTTGGAGCGATGGGTTGAGTTTCGACTTGATGATGCGCACGGTGTTGAGCAACTTGCTGATGCCTTCAAGTGCGAAATACTCGGCTTGCACAGGAATAATCACCGAATCGGCAGCTGTGAGAGCGTTCACGGTAATCAATCCGAGCGATGGGCTACAGTCGATGAGAATGAAGTCGTATTCTTCCTTTGCGCTTGCCAAAGCCTTTTCGAGCACGCGCTCGCGGTGGGGCTTGTTGATAAGTTCGAGTTCCGCACCCACCAGGTCGATGCGGCTACCCACCAAGTCGAGCCCCTCCACGCAGGTTTTCACCTGTGTGCCGAGAATTGGATAATCGTCGACCAGACATTCGTAAATCGATGACGACATCTGTTTTGGGTCAACGCCGAGGCCCGATGTGGCGTTTGCCTGTGGGTCGGCGTCGATAAGGAGCACTTTCTTCTTGTTCACAGCCAATGAAGCTGATAAGTTGATGGCAGTGGTGGTTTTACCCACACCGCCCTTTTGATTGGCTATTGCTATGATTTTTCCCATAATCTTGCGGGTGTTTTTATTTACTCTGCAAAGGAATTACTTTTTGTTCAATTACAAGCTAAAAAATGCGTTAAATTGAAATAAATGTTGATAACTCGCCACTTTTGTTAATAACTATGCGCTTGTTAACAGGCGTTTGCGATGGGCGGCGCTTGATTTCCGCCCTTTTTCAACATTCGTATTTTTTTGCAAATATGCAGCGACTTGGTATGGTGATCAGGTCGCTGCATATATATTATATAGTGTGTAGAGTGCCGAGGTTCGGTGTGCGCTTCGGCACTGCTGTCTATGTCGGGGGTGGGATTATGTGTCGAGGGTAGCGTAAGTGGCGTTGTCCTCGATAAACTGGCGGCGTGGTGGCACCTCTTCGCCCATGAGCATGGTGAACACGCGGTCGGCTTCTGCCGCATCGCTGATGGTGACACGCTTCAGCATACGGTTCTCTGGGTTCATGGTGGTGTCCCAAAGTTGCTCTGGGTTCATTTCACCAAGACCTTTGAATCGCTGAACACGCACATTCTTTTCTTCGCCAGCGCCATACTTGTCGATAAACTGACGCACCTGCATATCGGTCCAGCAATATTCAGAGTTATTGCCCTTGATAGCACGGTAGAGTGGTGGGGTGGCGATATAGAGGTGACCGTTCTCCACGATTGGACGAATGCAACGGAAGAAGAAGGTCATCAGCAGCGTGGCGATGTGGGCACCGTCCACATCGGCATCGGTCATGATAATCACACGGTGGTAGCGGAGTTTTTCGGGATCGTAGTTGCGTGGGTCGGTGATACCGAGCGCACGGAAAATGGTGACTACCGATTCGCTTTCGTAGATTTTGTGCTCAAGCACCTTTTCCACATTCAAAATCTTACCACGCAGTGGGAGAATGGCTTGGAACTGACGGTCGCGGCCTTGCTTTGCCGAACCACCTGCAGAGTCACCCTCGACGAGGAACAACTCCGACTTGGCTGGGTCCTTGCTTGAGCAGTCGGCAAGTTTGCCTGGCAGGCCAGAGCCAGCCAATGGCGACTTGCGAATGATTTTTGCGCGAGCGTTTTGTGCCGCATGACGTGCCTGTGCAGCCAAAATCACCTTTTCGATGATGGCTTTGGCAGGTTCGGGGTGCTCTTCCAAATAACTTTCGAGCGCAGCCTTCACGGCGGAGTTTACTGCGGTGATAGCCTCGGTGTTGCCGAGTTTGGTCTTGGTCTGACCCTCAAACTGAGGTTCGAGCACCTTCACCGACACCACAGCAGTCAAGCCTTGCAGGAAGTCTTCCTTCGAGAGTTCCACCTTAGCCTTTTCAAGCGCTTTCGACTTTTCGGCGTATTTCTTGAGCGAAGTTCCCAAGCCCATGCGGAAGCCCTGGAGGTGGGTACCACCCTCAATGGTGTTGATATTGTTGACAAACGAATAGATGTTTTCCTTGAAAGTCTTGTTGTAGGTCATTGCCACTTCCACAGGAATTTCGCCTTCGTTGTTGGTGATATGAATCACATCGCTGATGAGCGGTTCCTTGCCTTCGTCGAGGTAGCGCACGAAGTCGTCCAAACCGGTTTCGGAGTGGTAAACCTCGGTGCGTGGCACACCGTGCTCATCCTTGTCGCGCAGGTCGGTGAGCGAGAGGGTCACGCCGGCGTTAAGGTAAGCAAGGTCGCGGAGGCGGTTGCTCAAAATGCTGAACTGATATACTGTGGTTTGGAAAATGGTGGCATCGGGGTGGAAGATAACGGTGGTGCCGTGATCTTCTTCCGCACATTCTCCAATTATTTTCACTTCGCTTGTGGGCTTGCCAAAAGCGTATTCTTGCATATATACTTTGCCTTCACGGCGCACTTCGGCGCGAAGGTAGTCGCTAAGTGCGTTCACACAACTTACGCCCACACCGTGCAGACCGCCCGACACTTTATAGGAGCCTTTGTCGAACTTACCGCCGGCGTGCAGCACAGTCATCACCACCTCAAGTGCCGACTTGTGGAGTTTTTCATGCTCGTCCACAGGAATACCACGGCCGTTGTCGCTCACGGTGATGGAGTTGTCTTCGCCAATGGTCACAGTGACCTTGTCGCAGAAACCTGCAAGGGCTTCGTCGATAGAGTTATCTACAACTTCTGATACCAGATGGTGGAGTCCTTTCACGTGTGTGTCGCCAATATACATTGACGGACGCTTGCGCACAGCTTCAAGGCCCTCGAGCACTTGAATGTTAGACGCTGAATACTGTTCTTCTTGCTGTTCGATTAATTCTTCTGACATATATTTCACACTTTTCGCAAGGGTCAAAACATCTGTTTCTGAGCCTTTTTAGAGGGTTCGTAGCGCACGTTTTGATGCTTGCGTCATAAAACATACAAATTTACGAAAAAATCCCTCAATCACCAAATTTAAAGCCCCAAAATCCACAAATTTTTCCCCCACCAAATCACCACCCCAATCCCCCCAGATGCCCACCCAAATCCTATCCCCAAAAAACACCATCAAGACCTTCCCTTTGATGGTATTTGTCTTAAACAACTGTGTGTAAGGTGGCTTTGAATATAAAATAAGGAAATGATATACAAGTTGTCCCGAAGAAGATGCGATGAAATTCCGTTAGGAATTTGATGTGTGTAGGCAGGTATGCAGAAAAGATGTAATGGAGCGAAGCGAAATGGAATCTTTTCGAAATGCCTGCAATAGATTTGTCAGTATTGTGCATTCCAGCGGAATGCGACAACATCAAATTGCCCATTGAATGCGAAATCGCATCCCGCTGGGATGCGTATTTGTTATGCGACATTTGCAGGCATTTCGCTTCAGTTATGCTCCATTTCGCTTCGCTCATTTCGCATAACCTTCGCTGCATACCTGCCTACACACATCAAATCCCTACGGGATTTTTTTCAATCATTACTAAATAATCACAGGGGCAACTTGTATATCATTTCCTAAAATAAAGAAAAAAATTGTGTTGGGAATGAAAATGTGTGAGGTTTCGTTTTTTTTGGTGTTTATTTGTTATATTTGCAGTTGAAAAACCTATAGATTATGGATAAAAGGCATTTGTTTTCTCGTGCGTTGCTATTTGTGGCAATGGTGCTCTTGCTTGGCGTGGCTCAGGCTCGTGCGAACGTGTTCAGTGATTTTAACGAAAAGGAGCAACAACTGTATCAGAATGCTATCCACTTTATGGATAATGGAATGGTGGATACTGGCATTGACTTGCTCAAGGGCTTGGATAAAGCGCATCCTTCCAATTGGGCGGTTGTCCATGAAATTGTGTATGGATATATTGTTAAGCAAGATTATGAAGAAGCATATCAGTGGGCGAAAAAGCTGTTGAAGCTAAAAGATGCAGGTGCTGACTCATACTTTATGGCAGGTAATGCCTTCGATTATGTGGGGAAGCGCAAAGAGGCTATTGAAATTTATGAAAAGGGTTTGAAGAAGTTCCCTAACAGTGTCCGCCTGTGGGTGGAAAAGGGCAATATGGCATATATGATGAAGAACTACGATGAGTCTGTGGGATGTTATGAACATGCCATTGATATTGATCCGAATTACGACGCGTCGTATTATCGTCTTGCCAACTTATATGCTATGTCAACCGACCCTGTTTGGGCTGTGATGTATGCTCAGAATTACCAATTGCACGCGAGCAAATATGAGCGACTGATGGAAATGGGGAAACTCATCTATAATTTATATCGCGAAAATGTGACTCGCAAAGATGGCAAATGGGAGGTGACTTTTACTAAAAAAGTGAATTTGTCGGCTTATGCTTCGCTTGATTGTGATTTGCCTTACAATGGATTTTTCTATCATGTGCATAAGGTTGTGCTTGATGAGGGTGGTTTCGCAGGTGATACACTCACGCTTGCAGATGTGGCGAGGCTACATCGCAAATATGTGGAGATAGCCGACACAACGGCACACGACTATTACAATGTGCCGGTGCTGGATATGGAACGCGCAGCACTGCACGAAGGACATTTAGATGGATATATTATGTGGATGCTTCGTGGAGCCGACGTGGGATTTGGAAACAAGTATTTTGGAACCGCGCAGTGTGATTCGGTGGTAGACGCATTTGTGGAATGGTATAATAATGATTATAACAAAAGAGGTTACAGAATGGGCGAGACTCGCCCCAAAACCACGGTTACTGCACTTGTGCCAGTGCCTCGCTTCGACGACCTGAAGGATGAGAAGGCTTGCAGGGTTCATCGTGATGAAATTCGCGCCATTGCTAAGTGGGTGCTTGATGCTAAGCCAGATACAACCAGTTTGTTGCAAAAAAAGATGTTGGGTGCAATGTTTGCATGGGTAATGAATACCGAAGAGGTGTCTTTGGTTATGGATATGAATCCATTGCAACTTCAAATGCATATTCTGCCATATTTTATTGCTGCGACTATTGAGCATTTGCTCGGTCAAAATAAGAGTAAATTAGACTGCTCTGATTTTGTGAAAGTGATGATGAAGGTGGTTTACTATGCTCGCAAGTATAAGGATTTGCTTGGCTTGACCGAAAAAGAACTGAAAGTGATTAATCAAGACGATGAAACGCTCAATGCCTTATTCAAGGCTGATTTCGAGAAAGTGAGCAAAAAGAGAAATATGAAGAGTTAAAAAAGTGAGGACCTTGTTTCCTCTCTACAATCATCTGAGAAATAATTAGGCATTTTTCGCAAAAAACACCATCAAAAGAACCGTCCCTTTGATGGTGTTTTTCTGTAAGATGTTGTTAGATAGTGGTTTGTGGTGCGGTTTTTTGGCTGGATTGTTAGATTCCTTTTGTGAGGAATTGGCGGAGGTGCAGGTGTGTCACGCCTTCGTAGTCGCTGCTTTTGAGTAGTGGCGATGCCGAGATAACGTATTTTGGATAGTTGTCGGGGATAAGGCAGAGATTTCCGAATTCCCTTTCTTTTGTTTCTTGATTGGCGATTAGATAAGCCACTTGCACATACGCTTTTTTGCCAGGTTTTGTGCACACGAAGTCGATTTCACCAGCCCTTAGTTGCCCCACTTTCACGGTGTAGCCCAGATGCAGCAAATGCAGATACACCACATTTTCAATCACTTTTTCAATGTCGGTGTCGCGCTCACCGCCAGCAATGAAGTTGCGCAAACCGATGTCGCCGAAATAGCATTTGCTGTTCGATTCCAGTAGTTTTTTGCCGTGAATGTCGTAGCGGTCCACTTTGTGGGTGAGATACGCCTCGTAGAAATACGACATGTAGTTTAGCACAATGTTGGTGGAGACTTCCACGTTTTGCGACCTCATGTATTTCACTATACTGTTGGCAGAGTTAAGTTTGCCTATGGTGTCGGCCATAAACACGACGAGGTTGCGAATGAAAGGAATGTTGCGAATGGTGTGTCGCTCAATGATGTCTTTCAGCATAATGGTGTTGAACACCCCCGAAAGGTATTCGCTCACCATGCCTTCATTGTCAATGCCTATGTCTTTAAGTGCAGGAAGTCCACCAAAATTGAGGTATTTCCAAAGTGCTTCGTCGCTATCTGTTAGGTTATGGAACTCAAGAAACTCGGTATAACTAAGGCTTTGAACATGAATTTCTTCATAGCGTCCGGCAAGCAGTGTGCTCAGTTCGCCCGATAGCATTTTTGAGTTAGAACCAGTGATGATGATGTCGGTGGAGTCTTCCGTGCGGAAACTTCTTACCGAGTGTTCCCAACCGGCGATGTCTTGCACTTCGTCGATAAGAATATAGTTGTGCTTGCCAGCAGCGAAATGCTCGTCGATGTAGCCGTTGAGCTGCTCGTGATTTTGTATGTAATTAAAGTCTTTCTTTTCCTTGTCGATATATATGATGTTGGCATTTGGCTCTGTTTTGTGACGAATTACAAAATCCTTTAATACAAAACTTTTGCCCACACGACGCTGACCTACAAGGACAATGATTTGCCCTTTTCCAAGCCAAGCATCCACTCGCTTCGCATAATATGTTCTTGAAATAATTTCCATAACTAAAATCCTTTCTCACCGCAAATATATAAATTTTATCATTTATAGACAACAAAATTAGCACAAAATGTGATTTTATCATTTATGGACAACAAAATTGCAAAAATTGTGGTTTTGTTGTTTACGGACAATAAAATTGCGTGGTGAGGTGTGGTTTTGTGGGGAGGAGAAATGAATAGCGAGGCTGTGTCGGTGGGGTGACACGGCCTCGCTTGTGGGTTTCGCCTTGGGTGGGGTGCGCCTGTGGGTTGCCCCGCTCTTTTTGTGGGGGGCGGTTAGAGGGCGGATTTTAGGCGGGTGATGAATTCGTCGGCTTGGGCGATGGTGAGGGTGAGTGGGGGGAGCAGCCGAATCATGTTGGTGCCGCTTGCGCCTGTGAACACGTGCTGCTCGTGAATGAGGCGGCTACGCAGTTCTTTCACCGGATAGTCGAACTCCATGCCTATCATTAAGCCACGGCCTCGCACGTCCTTGATGCCAGGAATCTTTTTCAGTTCCGTGAGCAGGTGTTCGCCCACTTTTCGTGCGTTCTCCACCAGTTGCTCCTTTTCGAAGATTTCGAGCACGGCGATGGCTCCGGCGCAGCCGAGGTGGTTGCCGCCGAATGTGGTGCCAAGCATTCCATACACAGGCTTGAACTCTGGGCTACAGATGAGCGCGCCCATGGGGTAGCCGTTGCAGATGCCCTTCGCCATCGTCACGATGTCGGCTTTGATGCCGCTCCACTGGTGGGCGAAGAATTTGCCCGTACGGCCGTAGCCGCTCTGAATCTCGTCGAGAATAAGCACCACGCCACTTTCTTGGGTGAGGGTGCGGAGTTGGCGCATAAATTCGTCGGATGGAATCTGAATGCCGCCCACGCCCTGAATGCCCTCGATAATTACCGCTGCCACATCGCCTTTGGCGATTTCAGCCTTCACGGCATCGATGTCGCAGAACGGCACGATGGTCACGTTAGGCGTGGCATTGACGGGGGCTTGGATTTTGGGATTGTCGGTGGCTTCCACGGCAAGCGAGGTGCGCCCGTGGAACGCCTTGCTGAAAGCGATTACGCGTGGCTTGCCAGTGTGGAACGATGCCAACTTCATCGCGTTTTCGTTGGCTTCCGCACCAGAATTGATGAGGAAAAGTTGGTAATCGTCGTAGCCGCACGCCTTGCCCAGTTTTTCTGCCAAGCGCACTTGCAGACTGTTGATTACGGAATTGCTGTAGAACACCAGGTTTTCGGCTTGCTTCTTCAGCGCGTCGATATAGTGGGGGTGGCTGTGGCCTACCGAAATCACGGCATGGCCACCGTAAAGGTCGAGATATTCGGTGCCGCTGGCATCGTAGGTGTGGCAGCCCATGCCCTTCACAATCTCGATATCAAATAATGGATATACGTCGAATAATTTCATGACTTTCTTCTTTTGGATTATCACACAGATTCAACAGATTCAACGGATTTTTTAATTCAACAGATAGTTTTTTTCTGTTTAATCTGTTTAATCTGTTTAATCTGTGTGAGATTGTTAAAATGCTGAGGCTTTGAGGGCGAGGCCGGTGCGCTCTGGCAAGCCGAAGAGCAGATTCATATTGTGTACGGCGGTGCCAACTGCGCCTTTCAGCAAATTGTCGATAGCAGATGTGATGAGGATTTTGCCGTCGATTTTATCAACGTGAATCAGGCATTTGTTGGTGTTCACCACATCTTTGAGGTCGATTTCCTTGTCGGTCACGAAAGTGAACGCGTGAGGAGCGTAATATTCCTCGTAAGCGCGCTTCACATCTTCCAACTCGGCATCGCTACGCAGGTAGAGCGTGGCGAAGATGCCGCGCGAGAAGCAACCACGCATCGGAATAAAGTCGAGTTCGCTATCAAAACCAGGCTGGAGCAGCGTGAGCGACTGGCGGATTTCGAGCAAATGCTGATGCTTGAAAGGCTTGTAGATGCTCACATTGTCGTTGCGCCATGAGTAGTGCTTCGTGGGGCCTGGTTTCACGCCAGCACCGGTGCTGCCCGTCACGGCATGGATATGCACATCGGCGTTGAGCCAGCCGTTTTTCGCCAGTGGGAGCAATGCCAACTGAATGGCGGTGGCAAAGCAGCCGGGGTTGGCGATATGCTTGGTGGCGGTGGTGATGCGCTCGCGGTTCAGTTCAGGCAAACCGTACACGAAATCGTGCACACCGTCGGCGATGCGGAAATCTTGCGCAAGGTCGATGATGCGGAGCGATTCGGGAATCTCGCCCTTATGCTCTTCGAGGAAAGGCTTCGAGAATCCGTGAGGCGTGCAGAGAAACAGCACGTCGATTTCGCTCAACGGCGTGTCTGCTACGAACACAAGGTCGGTTTCGCCGATGAGTCCTTGGTGCACGCTGTCCACACGGTTTCCGGCGTTGCTGGTGCTGCTTATCCATTTCAGTTCCACCTCAGGGTGGCAAATGAGAAGTCGGGTGAGTTCGCCAGCGGTGTAGCCGGCTCCACCTATGATACCTGCTTTAATCATCGCTCTACAAATCTTCCTCTTTGCCGTTCTTGATTTGGTTGTAGTGGTACACCTTCAGCGGGTTGGCGTAGATTTTGGTGAAGCCCTTCACATCGTCGGCGCTCCACGCCTTGTTCATTTCGCCATATTCGCCAAAGTTTGTCTTGCTCAAGTCGTAGTCGCTCTCCACGCCCACCAGTTCATAGCGGTAAGGCTTCAGGTCGATAATCACACGGCCGGTGACATTGCGTTGCGACTCCACCAAGTAAGCCTCGATGTCGCGCATCACAGGCTCCAGATAGTAACTTTCGTGGAAGAACATGCCGTACCAGTTGCCCAGTTGCTCCTTCCAGTATTGCTGCCATTTGGTGGTGGTGTATTTTTCGAGCAACTTGTGGGCGGCGATAATCAGCAATGGAGCCGCAGCCTCGAAGCCCACACGGCCCTTGATGCCGATAATGGTGTCGCCGAGGTTGATGTCGCGGCCTATGCCGTAAGGAGCCACCATCTCTTCAAGGTCTTGAATTGCCTTCACCTTGTCGGGGTAGGCGGTGCCATTGATGGCAGCGATTTCGCCCTTTTCAAAGTCGATGGTGATGCGCTTGTCCTCTTTGGCGGTCATCTGACGCAGGAATGCGCTTTCGGGCAGGTTTTCGTTGCTGTGCAGCGTTTCCTTACCACATATGCTTGTGCCCCACAAGCCTTCGTTGTAGCTGTATTCGAGTTTCTTGAAATCGCCTTCGAAACCGTGGTCCTTCAAGTAGTTGATTTCATAATCGCGAGTGAGCGAGAGGTCGCGCGTAGGGGTGATGACCTCGATTTCGGGAGCCAGCACTTGGAAAGTGAGGTCGAAACGGATTTGGTCGTTGCCTGCGCCTGTGCTACCGTGTGCCACGCAATCGGCGCCAATCTCCTTGGCGTAGTTGATGATAGCGATGGCTTGGAACATACGTTCCGAACTTACAGAAATAGGGTAGGTGCCATTGCGCAGCACATTGCCCATCACCATATATTTGATGCTCTTTTCGTAATATTCTTGCGTCACGTCGAGGTTCACGTGCTTCACAGCACCCAGTGCCAGCGCATTTTTCTCGATGGTCTCCAGCTCTTCGGCGCTGAAGCCGCCAGTGTTGGCAGTGGCAGTGTAAACGGCGTAGCCGCAGTCTTCTGAAAGATATTTCACGGCGAAAGAAGTGTCGAGGCCGCCGCTATAGGCGAGCACCACTTTCTTGCGCTCTTTGTTTTTGCCTTTTGTATTCATGTCGGTGTCGTATGTGATTTCTTCGTTGATATGTTCGGCGGGGTCGTAGAGCAGTGCAGTGCACAGGCATTTAGCTCCGCCATTGCGTTGTAGAATGTCGAAATTCACGCAACTTTCGCAACCTTTCCAGAATTGCTCGTCGCGGGTGAGAACTTCAAAAGTCACGGGCTTGAAGCCGAGCTTCGTGTTCATGTTGAGCACGGCAGCGCCAGTGGTGAGGCTGAACACCTTAGCAAGCGGATAGCGTTCGCGAGCTAAGGCGAAAACTCGTCGTTTGATCATAGTAGCCACGCCGATACCTCTAAAATCGGGGTGAACGATAAGTCCTGAGTTGGTTACAAACAATTGGTGGTCCCAGCTTTCGATGTAGCTGAACCCTGCAAATCGGCCGTGGTAGAGCGCCAAAACTGCTTTGTTTTGTCGCATCACTTTTTCCAGATACTCGTGTGTACGGCGAGCGATACCAGTGCCACGAACCTTGGCGGCTGCCGCCATCGTGTCGATAATCTCATCTATGTATTTGAGATGCGACTCTCCAGCCACCACAATTTCAATGTCTTTGATGTCAATCATTTTTTTGTTACTACGAATCAAATTTCTAAATTCCGTTATTATCTAAAGTCGCAGCCCGCACATAAATATATGTGAGGCGTGACGAGCAAAAATCAAATTAGTGTGTAGTTTCATGTGTGAAAGAGTGTCACCTTTCAGAGAAAGGCAGTGAATGGGGGGTTAGCCGATGATGTCGGCAGGCAGGAATCGGGCAAAAAACTCGTTCGATTCCTTGCGCGAGATGCCCTCTCGGAGCAACACGAACACCGTGTCGGCACCAGCGATAGTACCCAGCACCATGTGGGCGTGGCTCATGTCGATGTCGTATGCCAGACCGGTGGCATAGCCGTTTCGGGTCTTGATTACCGCGATGTTGCCAGAATAGTCAAGCGACACAAACCCGATTTGCGCACCGCCTGTAAGTCCCTTCTGCCCTTTCATGAGCATAGAGTCTTGCAGTTCGTTGCTGTCGGGGATGATATACATGTATTCGCCCGCATCGTTAGCCACTTTCGTCACCTTCAGTGTCTTCAAGTCGCGCGACAGGGTGGCTTGCGTCACCTCGATACCATGCTGCTTCAGCAGTTCGGCAAGCTCGTTTTGGCTTCCGATGCAGTTCTTTTTTACTAACTCTATAATTACTTGGAGTCGATTTCTTTTATTCTTCACGATAGCAATGATTTGTGAGTTGGTGGATAAATGAAATTTTTTGGCTCAGTAGCGTATTTAAATTAATTATTGGGGGCTAAACAGTGCTGTAAGTACTTGACTTTCTTTCCCACATCAATCAGACAAAGGTAGTAATAAAAATTGTAAATAGAAGAATTTTGCCAATATTTTAATGAATTTTTATACAAATCCCCACTCCAACTTCACATTCAAAACAAAACTCCGCCAAAAAATGAAGAACGAACCACGCAGTCCCCATAGCATACGGGGACTGTCAAAAAGCAAGTAATTGATTTTAAGCATGGATAATGTTGTGCCCTATATCAGAAAGGACATACTTCTGGTTCTTGCTGGTAGGTTTGTTGGGTATGGTCATTGAGATTGCCCCCATTGCAAGTAATTTTTCAAGATACTTTCGCTTCTTTTGCTTGTAAGATATTTTGTCTATTCCCTCCAACATCTCTTGAGCAGAGACCTCTTTCTTTGCTCTTATAAGGCAAATAGCCAAGAAGCCTAATTCGCTCATAGACATATCTTGGACATATCTTGGACATATCTTGGACAAATTAATTCTAATTTGCTCTATATCAGTCTCTCTAATACTACTCGCATCTTGGACAAAATCTATTCTGGCTGGTATGTCAATCAAGAAATAGGAACGTGACTCATCTGTTTCAATCGTTGCTTTAGGCGAACCGTTCTCTCTGAGTTTCTTCTGTATAGTGGGAATCCCTGTGGCTCTACCTTCGGTAAGGTCCAATTCTTTAAGAAACTCTCCTAATCTGCGATTACGGTATCTGCGCGACCGAAGAATGTTTGCCTCTTTAAGCGACTCCATACTTATAGACCGGTCAGGTCCAGAATAGCTCAGTATGCTGATTCTATTGGGTTCGATGGTGATTTCTACCGGTTCACGTTCTTTGTAGTCTCTGTGGTATAGGGCATTTACAACCGCTTCTTCTAATGCTTGAAACGGATAATTGAACACCTTTACTGAATGCTCGTCATCAGTAGGCTTGGTGATTCGCTCCTTTATAATATTGGTACGCAAATAATCCAATGTGCGGCGTATCATCATGGGTACTGGGCCTAAAATCGATGGCACCTCAATGAAATTTTCGGGATTTTTCTCTCGCCCTTCAGGAAATACAACAATATCTACCTGTGTTGTTGGAAAGAATTTTTCGGGATGTTCTGCAAACATCATTGCTGCCACATTCTTAATGCTCTTTTTTTCTTTAGGTCCATCATATAGTTGCATTTGATCCAAAATCCTCTCCATATCGGTAGCAAAGTTGGCTTTTGCTAACCGACTGTCAATCTTTGTTAGATAGTCTTTCAATAATAAAGGCGAGATGTCATCAATGCTTATGTTTTCGTTGCCACGGTCGTCAAAAGGAACTCTGTTGGCCATATCTCTTAGTTGGTCAAGAAATTCGCCTTTGGCTTCTATTGACGAAGTACCATATCTGATATAGAAAATGGGCTTTTTAAGTTTTGCATTTACATCTGCTGGTGCTGTGTATGGGCGGTTGTGTCCAGCTGTAGCCCAAATCACTACCAAATATTTACCATCAACTTCTTCAATTGATACCCTCGGCGCATATATTGGTTCTATCAGTTGGTTGTACTGAAGCACCTCTCTTTGAATCTTGTCAAGGTTTTCCTCTGGTACACCTTTCACAGGGCGAACAGCTATGCCATTCTTTTCGGCAACACCAATGATTATATATCCACCGCCGAGATTGTCAATGTCATTGGCAAACGCACAGATGCTATGATAGATGGACGTTGGGTTCCATCCTTCCTTGAACTCGATTCTGTTTGATTCTACGCGTTGCTTATGGAGCAGGTCTTCTATATTTATTGGTAATGCCATAATGGTTTCAGTATTAATGATGCAAAGATACAGAATTTAATCTAAAACCATATTGCAAGCTGATGTGAAATTGTTGAGAATGGTGATGTTGGTTATAAAATTGGGGTTGATTTTTTTTGTGTGGGAGGGGGGAAAATAAAAAAAGCCTCCTTTCGAAAGGAGGCTTTTGGTGACCCCGGAGGGGCTCGAACCCTCGACCCATTGATTAAGAGTCAATTGCTCTACCAACTGAGCTACGGAGTCATGATGTTTATTCGTTTCCGAATTGCGAGTGCAAAGTTACGACAATTTTTGAAACCTGCAAAAAAAATCTGCGTTTTTTTCAAAAAAAGTGCATTTTTTGTCGTTTTTCTTGTTTTTTCGCCTTCTTGTGCCTCTGTTTTGTGCGTTTTTGGTCCGAAATTCGGATAAACCCAAATCGGTCATTAGATCGTATGAACCACAAACCCTAATGACCGATTTGGGATAAAAAGGAAAAAGCGATGGCTTTGGTAAAAATTTGCTATCTTTGTAGAAAATAGGCTGCATCTCAGCATAGCAATCAAGCAAGCTTGTTGCTCTGCGTTCGATTTGCACTATCTTTGTAGAAATATAGATATAAGATATAAATATGTCAAATCAAGAAAAACGACCGCTGATTTTGATCAGCAACGACGACGGATTCTCGTTCAACGGTATTAAGACCCTTATAAAAGTGGCTCGCAAATATGGCGATGTGGTGGCTGTGGCTCCTGCCATGCAGCAAAGTGGCAAGGGTTGCTCCATCACATTCTTCGAGCCTTTGCGCGCGTTGAAGTTGAAAGAAGAGGCAGGCTATACCGAGTATCAAGTGCCAGGCACGCCCACCGACTGCGTGAAACTCGCCCTCGACCAACTGCTTGGCGGCCGCAAACCTGATTTGGTGCTTTCGGGCATCAACCATAGCTACAACTACGGCACCTGCACACTTTACAGTGGCACGATGGGCGTGGTGTTTGAGGCTGCGGTGCATCATTTGCCTGCTGTGGCATTCTCCGCCGAGCCTTTTGCCCCCGAATCCGACTTCACCACCTGCGAGCCGTGGATTGAAAAAGTGCTCGAAAGGGTGCTCGAAAGCGGATTGCCCGACGGCATCTGCCTGAACGTGAACATGCCCGAAAATGCAAAAGGCATGAAGGTGGTGTGCACAGCCATGGGCAGATGGGAGAAAGTGTTTGAGCACCGCATTGACCCACATGGCATTGACTATTACTGGGTGACAGGGGAATACCGCCTCGACAATCCCGACGATGACGAAACCGATGTGCGCGCTGTGGAAGATGGCTGGGTGGCAGTCACCCCATGCCGCGTAGATCCCACCGGTCACGGCGTTTTAGACCAAATTTCGGCATTGCTCAAATAGGTTTTCTGCGCCCTAATGACCGATTTGGGTTAAATCACATTGATTATAATGTGTAAGTCGTGATAATTTTGTAATTTTGCACGAAATTTCAATTTAACAAAACAAGAAAACAGCATAACGATAATGGAAAGAAAGGTTAGAGTGCGTTTTGCACCATCTCCAACAGGTCCGCTTCACATCGGTGGAGTGCGTACTGCACTGTATAACTATCTGTTTGCTCGCCAGCACGGTGGCACAATGATTCTCCGCATTGAAGATACCGACTCAAACCGTTTCGTGCCAGGTGCCGAAGCGTATATCAACGAGGCACTTCACTGGCTCGGCATTGGCATTGATGAAGGCGTGGCAGAAGGTGGCGAATACGGACCCTACAAACAAAGCGAGCGTCGCGACATCTACCGCAAGTATGTGAAGCAACTGCTCGACGACGGCAAGGCGTATATCGCATTCGACACCCCCGAAGAACTCGACGCAAAGCGTGGCGAAATCAAGAACTTCCAATACGACGCATCCACTCGCATGAGTATGCGCAACTCGCTCTCGCTCCCTGCCGAGGAAGTGCAAAAACTCATCGACGCCGGCACCAACTATGTGGTGCGCTTCAAGATTGAGCCAGGACGCAACGTGGTGGTACACGACCTCATTCGTGGCGATGTGACCATCAACTCTTCCATTCTCGACGACAAGGTGCTCTACAAGCGTGCCGACGACCTTCCCACCTACCACTTGGCAAACATCGTGGACGACCACTTGATGGAGGTGAGCCATGTGATTCGTGGCGAGGAATGGCTGCCAAGCGCACCATTGCACGTGCTTCTGTACGAGGCTTTCGGCTGGGCCGACACCCAACCTGAATTTGTGCACCTGCCACTGCTGCTCAAGCCCGACGGCAAAGGCAAATTGAGCAAGCGCGACGGCGACCGTCTTGGTTTCCCTGTTTTCCCACTCGAATGGCACGACCCCAAGAGCGGCGAAATCTCTTCAGGCTACCGTGAGAGCGGCTATCTGCCACAGGCAGTGGTCAACTTCCTCTCACTCCTTGGCTGGAACCCAGGCGACGACCGCGAAATCATGAGCATGGACGAGCTGATTCGCGACTTCTCGTTTGCACACTGCTCAAAGAGTGGCGCAAAATTCGACTTCGAAAAGGCAAAATGGTTCAACCACGAATATCTGATGGCTACCGACGATGCGGCTCTTGCCGAACTGTTCAAGCCAGTGCTCGCCGAGCATGTTGACGTGGCTCAATTCACCGACGAATACATTGCCGAGGCAGTGGGCACGGTGAAAAACCGCATCAACTTCGTGAAAGACCTTTGGACCAACGCCGCATTCTACTTCCAGGCTCCTGTGGAATACGCTCCAAAAGACGTGAAAAAGCGTTGGAAAGAAGACACCCCAAAACTGATGGGCGAACTCATCACCGTGCTTGAAGGCATCGCCGACTTCTCCGATGCTGCCGCCACCGAAGCCACCGTGATGGCTTGGATTAAGGGCAACGAATACCACATGGGCAACGTGATGAACGCGTTCCGCCTCACTGTGGTGGGCGAATGTAAAGGCCCTCACATGTTTGAAATCACTCGTTTGCTTGGAAAGGAAGAAACCATCGCCCGCATCAAGCGTGGCGTAGAGGCTATTCACCTTCCTAATGAATAATATACGGTAGGCAGACATGGCTAAAAAGTGGTTGGTCGTGATGGCGATGTGGCTTATGGGCGTGGCTTATGGCAATGCCCAGGAAGTGGTGTGGAGTGTGGATTTCGATTCACACTTTGCCAACCGTGAGGGTGGCGACGAACTTCGCCCCGACCAAACTTTCCTCTTCACCCGCTTGGCACCCGAAATCGGCATACAGTTGGGCAATCAGCGAAACGGCCACACACTCAAGGGCGGTGTGAGCTGGCTGCAACCGCTCAACTCCGACGCTGCCGATGCCAAGGTGTCGCCCACGCTCTACTACCAGTACCGCCACAAGGGCTGGAGAGTGAATGTGGGTATGATTCCACGCACCGAAATGGTGGAGCACGCCCCACGCTACCTGTGGAGCGACTCGCTGGCTTACCGCCAGTCCAACATTCGCGGTGTGCTTGCCCAGTATCAGAAGCGCCCCGGACGCGGCTATGCGCAACTGTTCTTAGACTGGCGACAGCAGCAAGCCGACTTCCGTCGCGAGGCATTCAATGTGCTCATCAGCGGAAAGGCGTATGTGGGCAATGTGTGGTTTGGCGGCCATGTGCAATACAATCATTTGGCAAAATCAAAACTGGCACCAGAGGACGAAGGCGTGAACGATGATGTTACCGTCAACCCCATGGCTGGTTTCGATTGGAAAATTGCGCCAAAGGCATTGCTGAAAGTGAAGGCAGGTGCCATCATCAACTTTGAGCGCGACCGTTCGGAAGAGAACGGCTGGAAAGTGCCTTGCGGCTTTATCGGCAATGTGCAAGGCCGCTGGAAATGGCTTGAGGCAGAGCAGAATGTGTATGCCGGTGGCAATCTTTTCCCACTTTGGAACAAGTATGGCAGCGAACTCAATTTGGGCGACTCCTACTATTGCTCCAAGTTCTACAGCCGCACCGACCTGCGTGCCCATATCGTGCAGACGCGCTTCGTCGACCTCAACGCGTCGCTCACCTTCCATGCCACAGATAAGATAACAGGATTTTGGCAACAGGTGAGTTGCCGCTTTTACATAGACCAAGACCTTTGGAAGCATCATCGCAGCAAGAAATACTTGCGTGGTGGCAGAATGCTGCAAAGCAATTTTTAGAGAGAGTAATGAGAGCAATATATAATTTAGGAATTAAAGCGTATAGGCTGGGTGTGCGTTTGGCTGCATTGCGCAACCATAAGGCACGCTTGATGATTGACGGGCAAAAACGCACTTTCGACTTGCTGCGCGCCACGCTTAATCCCGAAAACAAGAATATTTGGATTCACGCTTCATCGCTTGGCGAATTTGAGCAGGGTCGTCCGCTGATTGAGCGCATCAAGAGCGAAAACCCCGACGCACACATCGTGCTGAGTTTCTTTTCGCCCAGTGGCTACGAGGTGCGCAAGAATTACGACAAGGTGGACGTGGTGTGCTACCTCCCATTCGATGTGCCATCGGAAGTGAGGAAGTTCATCGACTTGGTGAATCCCTCGATGGCAATTTTTGTGAAATATGAGTTCTGGGGCAACTACCTGAGCGAACTGAAGCGCAGGGCTATCCCCACCTACATCATTTCGTCAATTTTCCGTGAGGGGCAAATCTTCTTCCGTCCGTGGGGCGGCATGTTCCGCGACATGCTCCGCTGCTTCACACGCATTTATGTGCAAAACGAGGAATCGCGCCAACTGCTCAAGACCATCAACATCGACAATGTGGAAGTGGCTGGCGACACACGCTTCGACCGCGTGGCAGATGTGCGAGGCGCAGCCAAGGAGTTTCCTGTGATTGAATCGTTTGTGGCTAACAGTTCCTTCACTTTGGTGATGGGCAGTTCGTGGCAGCCCGACGAGGATATTGTGATGCCGTATTTCAACGAGCACCCCAATATGAAGTTGATAGTGGCACCACACGAGTTTGATGCCGCACGCCTCAGTGCCATTGTTGGCAAAACCCGCCGCAAGGCAGGGCTTTACAGTGCCACAAGCGCAGAGAATGCCGCCGAACTCGACTGCTTGGTGATTGACTGCTTTGGTATACTCTCATCGCTCTACCGCTATGGTCAGATGGCATATATCGGCGGTGGATTTGGTGCAGGTATTCACAACATCAACGAGGCTGCCGTGTATGGTATACCGGTGGTGTTTGGTCCGAAGTTTGGCAAGTTTGCCGAGGCGCACGACCTTATAGCCATCGGTGGCGGCCATTGCATCAACAATGAGCAAGAGTTCGCCGACCTGATGGACAAGATGCTCAACAATCCAGCCGCGCTCGAAAAAAGTGGCAACATTGCCGGCAACTATATCTCCACCCACATCGGAGCCACCTCGCGCATCTACCGCGAGTTGTTCCCCAAACGCCGTCAATAGTTTGTGACCACACGCATATCCCTCCCCATCACAGCACCCCAAAAGCATCGTTCAAAGCCTTTGGGGTGCCGTTTTGTTAGCGCCCACCTGAAAAACGGTGAAAAACGGCGGGTTTCGGTGCAATAAAGTGGACTGATTTTCGCCGAATAAATAATTTTTATTTATCTTTGTAGAAGTTCATAACGCAATACAAGTTTTGCCGCTCCTGATAACGGCGGCAATCATTCAACAACAATATTTTATGAGAACCGATATCAACTCAAAATTAAAGCTGGGACAATTGTCGAAACGCTATTATTGCCCTGAGAGTGAAGTGGATTTGGCTTCGCTCACACGATTTGAAAAGGTATATACTAAAATCGTGGAAACCCCCAACGAAGGTGCTGCCGATGCGGCACTCGACATCGCCGAGGCCATTGAGCAGTGCGTGGAAGAACGCGGACGATGCGTGATTGGCTTCGGGGCAGGCAAAGGCGTGCTCGAAGTGTACGACGAGCTGGTGCGACTCTATTTTGCCGACAAGGTGAGTTTCGCAAAGGTGGTGGCGTTCAACATCAGCGAACTGGGCTTCGGTCAGCAGGCCACCGAATCGCAAAACAATTTCCGTCGCTTGCAGGAACGCCTGTTCAATAAGATTGATATCGATCCTTCAAATGTATATACTATCGATGAGGGTGCCACAAAGGAGAATGTGCACCGCTACTGCAAGCAGTACGAAACACTCATCGACTCGTTTGGCGGCATCGACTTGCTGGTGTGCCAGCTGACCAAAAACGGCGGCTTGGCATTCAATGAGCCAGGCTCGCAATCCACATCATCGTGCCGATTGGTGCTGTTGAGCAACGATACCCGTCAGCGCATCGCCGACAGTTACCAGTGCGAGGTGGCTCCCGACACGGCAGTGACGCTCGGCATGTCGAATCTGCTTGCCGCACGCACGGTGATTTGCGTGGCGTGGGGGGAGGCAAGTGCCGAAGCCGTGTACAATACGATTGAGGGACGCATCGGCGACAACACGCCAGCCTCGTTTCTGCAAATGCACCACGATGTGAAGTTGTTCGTCGACCTCGATGCAGCGTCGCTTCTCACTCGCATCAGTTTCCCATGGAAGGTGACCTCTTGCGAATGGACCGACGTACTGGTACGCCGCGCCATCGTATGGCTCAGTCAGCAGACAGGCAAGCCCATTTTGAAACTCACCAACAAAGACTATAACGACAACGGCTTGAGCGAACTCGTGACCGTGTTTGGTTCAGGCTACGATGTGAATATCCGCATCTTCAATGTGCTTCAGCACACCATCACCGGTTGGCCCGGCGGCAAACCCAATGCCGACGATGCCTCACGCCCAGAGCGTGCCACACCTTATCCCAAGCGTGTGGTTTGCTTCAGTCCACACCCCGATGATGTGGTGGTGTCGATGGGCGGCACGCTTCGCCGACTGGTGCAGCAGGGGCACGATGTGCATGTGGTGTTCCAGACCAATGGCGATATGATGGTGAACGACGAGGATTTGGAACGCACCATCATGCTCACCAACCGCTTGGCTAACCATTTCGACTACGGATCAACCAAGCGCGATGAGGTGGTGAACAATGTTGCCGAAACGCTGCGCTCAAAGAAGCCGGGCGATGCCGACACTCCCGAAATCCGCTATGCGAAAGGCGCGATTTTGGAATGTGAGTGCGTGACCAGTTGCCGCTTCTTGGGTGTGAGCCCCGACAAATTCCACGAGTTGAACCTGCCATTCTACTCCCGTTCGCCATTGGGCAATGGCAAGGTGACAGAGGCAGATGTTATTCCTATCAAGGCTCTCTTGCAAGAGTTGAAGCCCCATCAGATTTTCTTTGCCGACGACTACGACCCCAATGGCGTGAACGAGCGTGCTTCCGAAGCGCTGATACTGGCGGTGATGCAACTCAAAAACGAACCTTGGATGAAGGATTGCCGCCTGTGGATGTATCGCGGACAATGGGGACAATGGGAAATCGACAACATTGAGATGACAGTGCCGATGAGTCCAGAGGAATTTGGTGTGAAGCGTCAGGCTATTCTCAAGCATCAGTCGCAAGTGCACGATGCGCCATTCCGCGACCCCGAAAACGGACAACTCGCTTGGCAAACCAGCATCGACCGCAATACCGCCCTTGCCGACCTCTACTCACGCCTCGGCTTGGCAAGTTACGAGGCAATGGAAGCCTTTGTGCGCTACCACATTGAGGATTAGGGGCGTAGGCTCGCTGGCGCTCGCAGACTACGAGTCAACAGGTCAACGAGTCAACGAGTCAACAAGTCAACAAGACTACGGGTCAACGAGATTTTGAGATTTTGAGAAAGGCGATGGTGACGTCTTAACTTCTTTAACTTCTTCAACTTCTTAACTTCTTCAACCCCTTAACTTCTAAAGATAAAATTACGATTATGGCTAAAAAAGATAAATTGAAATCCTACAAGATGGAGCGTCGCGACCTCCACGATAAGGTGATTAACTTTTTCAACACGGAAGAGAATGTGCCTTACAACTACAAGCAGGTGTCGGAGAAAGTGGATGCCAACACCCCTCGCTTGCGCGCTATGGTGGTGGAACTGCTTGAGCAACTCGCCATCGACGGCTTCCTCACCGAAGTGACTCCCGGTCGCTTTAAGGCTGTGATGCGCTCGGCTGTGGAAGAGGGCATTTTCATTCGCCGCAGCAATGGCAAAAACAGTGTTGATACCGCCAACGACGATGGCAGCCCTATCTTCGTGGCAGAGCGTAACTCAATGCACGCCCTCAATGGCGACCGTGTGTTGGTGCATATCAGTGCGGCACGCGAAGGCGTGGAGCCTGAAGCCGAGGTGATTAAGATTCTCGAACGCAAAGAGCAGGTGTTTACCGGCACGCTGCAAGTGAAGAAATACTTCTCTATGCTTGCCACCGACAGCAAGTTTCTTGCCACCGACATCTTCATTCCTGCCGAAAAAACCATGGGCGGAAAGACTGGTGATAAGGTGGTGGTGAAAATCATCGAATGGCCAGAAGATGCCAACAGCCCTGTGGGCGAGGTGATTGATGTGCTGGGTGAGGCAGGCAGCAACAATGCCGAAATCAATGCCATCATGGCTGAGTTTGGTTTGCCTTACAAATATCCACAGAATGTGGAAAAAGCCGCCAACAAAATCAGCGATGTGATTAGCGAGGAGGAAATCGCACGCCGTCGCGACATGCGCGATGTGACCACCTTCACCATCGACCCTGCCGATGCGAAGGACTTCGACGATGCGCTCTCTATCCGCAAACTCGACAACGGTAACTGGGAAGTGGGTGTGCATATTGCCGACGTTACCCACTATGTGACTCCTGGCAGCGTGATTGAGAAGGAGGCTGAAAGCCGTGCCACTTCGGTGTATTTGGTTGACCGCACCGTGCCTATGCTTCCCGAACGCCTCTGCAACTATATTTGTTCGCTCCGTCCCGATGAGGAAAAACTGGCTCACTCCGTGATTTTCGAACTCGACAGCGAGGCAAAAGTCATCAAATACGAGATTTGCCACACCGTGATTAAGAGCGACCGCCGTTTCGCCTACGAAGATGCGCAACAGGTGATTGAGACTGGCAAGGGTGATTTGTGCGATGAAATTCTCACGCTCAACGACCTTGCGCAGAAACTCCGCGCCAAGCGTTTCGCCAATGGTGCCGTGGCGTTTAACCGCGAGGAACTGAAATTTGAGATTGACGAGAATGGCAAGCCTCTGGCTGTGCATGTGCATGTGTCGAAGGAAGCCAACAAACTCATCGAGGAATTTATGCTTTTGGCTAACGAGAAGGTGGCTGAGCATATCGGCAAGGTGAAGAAGGGCAAGGCTAAGGCTTTCGTTTACCGTATTCACGATGTGCCAAATTCAGATAAACTCTCCAACTTTGCCGACATCGCATCGCGCTTTGGCTACAAGGTGAAGACGCAAGGCTCGGTGAAGGAGGTGAACCGCAGCATCAATGCGCTGTTGGAGCAGGTGAAGGGCAAACCTGAGGAGGAAATGCTTTCTATCCTTGCAATCCGCTCAATGGCGAAGGCCACCTACTCTGCCACCAATGTGGGACACTACGGTTTGGCTTTCGACTACTATACTCACTTCACATCGCCTATCCGCCGCTATCCCGATATGATGGTGCACCGTCTGCTCGACCGCTATGCGGCTGGTGGACGCAGCGTGAGTCTGCCTGCTTTGGAGGACGAATGTCACCATGTGAGCGCACAAGAGCAACTCGCTGCCGATGCCGAGCGCGCCAGCATCAAGTATAAGGCTGTGGAATTTATGGGCGACCGTCTGGGCGAGGTGTTCGACGGACACATTTCGGGCGTTACGGAATGGGGCTTGTATGTGGAATTGAACGAAACCCACTGCGAGGGTATGATTCCTGTGCGTGACCTCGACGACGACTTCTACGAATTCGACGAGAAGAACTATTGTTTGATTGGTCGCCGTCGCCGCCGCAAATATCAGTTGGGCGACAATATCACCATTCAGGTGGCGCGCGCCGACTTAATCAAGAAGCAACTCGACTTTGTGTTGGTTGACGAGCGTAACCCTGCCGGTACACACCGCATCGACAAGGCTCCTATCACCCAGCAATCGCGATTGCAAATGGCTGAGAGCAAGAAGGATCGCCAGCGCAGCGACTACGAAGGCGGCAAGGCTTCACGCCGTCAGCAACGTGGCAAGCGTGGCAATTCGGCACGCCGTGGAGCTGCCGAGCGCAACAAACGCTCAGGTGCAAAACGCACCTCCAGCAAGCGCCGCAAATAATCCCGATAAAATCATATAAAATCAGGGCTGTGGAAATTAATCCGCAGCCCTGATTGTTTTTGCAATATGCTTAGCATATTGCTATTTTATGCCATATTTGGCGAGGATTTCAAGCACTTGGGGAACGATGGATTTTGCCCAAAGCGTGTAGCCGTAGTTGGTGGGGTGAATGCCATCTACCGATGCCTCGTGGTCGGGGCTGGTGGCGTTGGGGTGAATGAAATACACATCTTTATACTTCTTCACAGCCTCTGCCATCAGCGTTTCTGCCATCTCCTTTTTCTCTGCCTCTGATTTTGCGCGGGCGGTGTTGAAGGTGCAATATTCACGGTCGATGGTCTGCTGGAAAATCAGCGGTTTGCCAGGGTGCGCCTTTTGCAAGCGTTCGATGAATGGGAATAGGCGTTCCTTGATTTCCTTGGCTGTGGGATTCGAGAAACTGTCGAAAATGAAAGCGTCGGCATCCACATCGGCAAGTGCCTCGGCAAAGTAGGGTTGGAGTTTGCTGTGGCCGCTGCACCCCAAACCGAGCAACTGAAGCCCTGTCATTCGGCAGAATTGGGCAGGGTAGGTGAGGCCTGGTCGGCTGGTGCTTGTGCCGTGGGTGTAACTGGAGCCGAAAATGGCAATACGGTGGCGGAAAGGATTGGGCGATGGGGCAATAGGAGCATCGGCTTCAACGCCAATCTCCAACTTGTTCACCTCGGCAAACAGTGGCAGATAGAGCAAGCATTCGTGTTCGGTGCCGTCCATGTAGGTGGCGAGGTTGAGCGCCTTGTTGAGCGTTTCTTGCGAGCGTGCGCCCGAACCAGCCCAACGCCATGCGCCATCTTTCTTGATATAGAGGTCGAAGCCGTGTGCAGCGATGCCGGTGCTGTTTTGAGGCCATTCCACATCGCCAAACTCGCACTTCACCGCTATGGTGCGGCTTGAGGTTTTGAACGCAATCGACATGCCAGCCGACTCTCGCACTTGCAGCAACTCCTTCTTGTCGAAGCCCTTGTATTTCACTGTGTCGATACGGTGATAGGGGTTGAATGTGCCAGGCATCAATTTACCCACCAAGGTAAACTGCTGAGCATCATAAAACTTCAGTTTCGGAGCAGCCACACTCATCAGTGCCACCACTCCCCACAAAATCAATGAACAAAAAATCCGTTTCATCTCACAATAGTATTACAGTAGTTTTGGTTTTATATATCGTTGTTAAATAAGTCGTCCATTGTCACCTGCGCAATCACATTGTCGCTGTATTTACCCCTCTTCACTCCGTAAGTGGTGATGAAAGTTGGGAAAATGCCGCATTTGGTTGCCGTTTCTTTTTGGAACAAGGTCTGACGATTTCGCATTCGTTTGTCTTCTTCTGCAGAAATCTCGTATTCGCTTGTGGAATATTTGCACTCGCAGATATTTATCATTTGGTCGGCTCGCTCAATCACTAAATCAATCTGTGCACCCCGATTCTCGCCCTCGGTGCTTTTCGAACGCCATGAATAAAACTGGGTGAAGATAGAGTCGATGCGCAAAGCCCTCCTGATTTGCTCGGTGTGGGCAAGACAAACCTTCTCAAATGCAAGCCCCAGCCAGGTGTTTTGCTCCGGAGAACCTGTTTTGTTGCTCCAATAGCTGTTGTTCACGCCTATATACTCGCTAAAGGTGTGGTAAAACAGGGTGTAGAAGTCCACCAGTTGGTAGATGCCACCATTTCGCTTCACTTTCTTTTCTTTCACATGGTAGAGGCGAATGAAGTCGCATTTTTCCAAATCGTCGAGATACCTTGACATGTGTCCATTGTTTGACTTTTTGAGCTTCTTTGCTATTTCGTCGCGAGTGAGTCCGCTTCTCGCTGTGGTAAGTGCCTTTATAATATCCATATATGGCTCTGGATTGCGGAATAAGCCGTAGAACAGTCGCTTGTATTCACGAAACAACTCGCCTCCCTGACGGAAAAACAGCCTATCCACAGCTTGTGGCAAACTCTCATCGTTTTGTAGCAAACTCAGGTAATATGGCACACCACCTAAAATCATATAGGTTTGCAAAATGCTGATGCGCGACCACGGAAAGCCATTTCGCTGGAGGTATAATTCCGTGTCGTGAAGCGAGAATGGGTGTAGGTGAATTTCGTGCGTAACCCTGTCGTGAAGACCTCCGTGCGAATCTATAAGCGTGCGAATCATCCACGATGTGGCAGATCCGCACACGATGAGCATCAAGCGATTCTCCCAAGCAGCCCATGAGTTCCAAAAATGGTCGAGGGCTTGCACGAATTTGGAATTAGGTGTGTCGAAGCAAGGTAATTCATCGATGAAAACCACTATTCTGCTTTCACTATTGGTGAGCTGCGATTTTAGCAAATTGCGCAGACAAATGAAAGCCTCAAACCAATTCTTGGGATTGTCGCCTTCGTGGCCATAGTCCATAAGTGCCTGGGTGAACGATTGCATCTGCACGCTTCCGTCACCTTCAACCACGCCACTCACATCAAATGCAAAGGAATTGTTTGCCCAGTTTCTGACGAGAAAGGTTTTTCCCACCCTTCTTCGGCCGTAAATGGCAACAAATTCTGCCTTGTCAGAATTGTAGAATTTGTTAAGCTGGTTCAATTCTTTGGCTCTGCCAATAATTCTTGATTCCATCACAGATATAATTTAGGTGTAAATGATAATAATCCAAAGTTATAGTTTTTTTTTGAATATTCAAAGGCGTATCGGGCTAAATCGGTGATTTTTTTATCGTTTTCGCCCGATTTTTGCTTGAAGTGGGCTAAATCGATGAAAATTTTACCGTTTTCGCCCGATTGAGGCTCGGAATGGGCTAAAACGATTGATTTTTTACCGTTTTCGCCCGATTGACCGATTTTTCACAAACCATTAGAACCGTCCCTTTGGTTTGCTTGGGTTTGTGGGGATGGTCTGACTCGTCGGACTTGTCAGACTTGTCAGACAGGTCGGACGGAGTAGGGTGGGTGGAATGGAAAAGCCTCGCTTTCCGGAGTGGGAAGCGAGGCTTATAGAGAACTTGTTGAGTTTTCGTTGTGGATTATTTGTTGAAGTTGGCTTTACGCATATCGCCTTCTTCTGCGAGCGCACGGTGGAATTCGAGTGCGTAGCGTTGGCTCTGGTAGATGTGACCACCACCGTTTGCCTTTGCTATTGCGAGGTATTCGCGAAGCAATGGGCGGTAGGTTGGGTGTGCTGCCTTTTCAATGATTTCCTCTGCTGCTTGCAGTGGGTCTTTGAAGCGAAGGTCGGCAACGCCTTGGTCTGTAACGATGATGTCAACAGAGTGGCTTGTGTGGTCGACGTGTGTAACCATAGGAACGATGGTGCTGATGCAGTCGTTCTTTTTGATTGATGGGCACATGAAGATGCTGGTGTAAGCGTTGCGAGTGAAGTCGCCGCTACCACCGATACCGTTCATCAAGCGACTGCCGTTCACGTGTGAAGAGTTCACGTTACCGAAGATGTCGACTTCGATTGCGGTGTTCATCGACACCACACCTATACGGCGGATAACCTCAGGGTTGTTGCTGATTTCAGATGGACGCATGAGAATCTTGTCGTGCAAGGTGTCGATGTTTGCAAACAAGTCTGACATTGCTTCGCCTGAAAGGGTCAATGAGCAGGTACTTGCAAATTTGCATCGGCCGCTCTTGAGCAACTTCAATACGCTGTCTTGCATCACCTCGGTGTACATTTCGAATGGTGGAATGTCGGTGCTTTCTTCAAGAGCGTTGAGCACAGCGTTGGCAATGTTGCCCACACCTGATTGGATAGGAAGGAATGTTTTTGGCATACGGCCATTCTTCATTTCGCTTACCAAGAAATCGCACACGTTTTTACCAATCTTTGCAGTTTCTTCGTCAACTGGCGAGAACTTGCTTGGCATACCGAGTGGCATACTGGTCTTTACTACGCCGAGCACCTTCTTTGGGTCAACGTGAGCCACGACTGAACCAGCGCGGTCGTGAGCAGAATAGATAGGAATTTCGCGACGGTGAGGTGGGTCGAGTGGCAACAAAATGTCGTGCAAACCCTTGATGCTTTCAGGAATTTGGTCGTTGAGTTCGATAATCACCTTGTCGGCGAGTTTGAGCCATGTTGGAGAGTTACCAACTGCAGTACCCAACACGATTTCGCCATCGTCGGTTATGCTTTGCACTTCAATCAAAGCCACGTCCATCTTGCCATAGTAGCCATAGCGGAATTCTTGTGCAAGTTCGCTCAAGTGGCGGTCGTTGTAGCGCACTTCGCCAGCGTTGATGCGGTTGCGCACTTCAGGGAGCGACTGATAAGGAGTGCGGTAGTTAAGAGCGTGAGCGCGAGAGAGTTCACCGTCGGTGTAGTCGTTGGTCGATGCACCGCTGTAGATGTTTACTTTAAATTCGCGACCTGCTTCATGTTCACGGATAGCTTTCTTTGCAATGGCAGGTGGAATCACCTTTACATTACCAGGAATAGTGAAACCAGACACGCCGATATTCATGCCATTTTTAATATAATCGGCAGCTTCTTCTGGAGTTAAAATTGGATAAATCATTTTAGTGTTGATTTAGTTATATTTTTTTGTAGTTTTGCATTCTGATTTTATCATTCAAAATTACTCATTTTATGAGAATTGGCAAAATTATAGCACTACCATTTTTCGGCAGTGCCCATTTATTGGATTTTTTGCCGAATTTAGGTGGAATTATGCACACAAAAAAGCTGTGCCACTTTAGATATGCGACACAGCTTGATATGTGATTTTTTTTACCGCTATCGGTTATACTTTTGGGTTAGGACCATATTCGTTGTTGCCAGGGGCAGAATCTTGAACAGTCCAAATGATAATCAATACATAGCCGACAATAGGGATGAACATGAGAAGCTGCAACCAACCGCTACGACCAGTGTCGTGGAGACGGCGTGCGGTTACGGCGATGGTGGGCAGCAGAAGCACGAGACCGCCAATACCGCAAGTCAAAGAGGAAATGATGTAGGTGAAAAGTTGGAACCACCAAAATTCCGAGCGGCGAGCGCGACCTTCAAAGTTGGCAAACTTGTTGAAGCACACTTTGATTGCTTCGCCGAAGTCCATCGACTTTGGCTGAGGCTGATAGCCATATTGTGGCTGCTGTGGTTGCTGATAGCCGTACTGTGGTTGTTGGTAACCGTATTGTGGCTGTTGTGGAGCTTCTGGTTGTGGTGGAATAGGGGGCTGCTGGTCGAATGCAGGTGGTGCTGGTTGTTGCTGCTGGAGCAGAGCAGCCACTTCAGGCACTTGCATGGCAGGAGCCCAGTTTGTCATGGTCTCGTTCCAAACGTATGATTGTGGAGTCAGTCCGTTGATGAGCAGTTCTGACAACTCGAATGGTCCACCTTGCTGACCATTGGTGTTAAGGTAATACTTCATAGTCTTACGGTTTTAGTATTTTAATGAAATTGATAATCTTGCTTTTGCAAATATAATGATTTTTCGTGAAAAAGCACCAATTTGTGCAAAATATATGTAAAATCCCACCCAAAATGAAATTTTGTTTCCGTTTTCATCGGTGGTTTTCCAACGGAATCTTGATTATTCCTATATATAAAAAATCGGCCGGAGCTTTTGGGGCTCCAGCCGATTGGATGTTTATTTAATGTGATGCCTACGCGCGGTGGCGGGCAATCGCATTTTTGCAGGGAATTAGTCGCTCAACTTAGCGCAGAGGAACTCGCGGTTCATACGGCTGATGTTGCTGAGCTTGATGTTCTTAGGACATTCAGCAGCGCAAGCACCAGTGTTGGTACAGTTACCGAAACCGAGTTCGTCCATCTTAGCCACCATAGCTTTCACGCGGCGCTTAGCCTCGGTCTTGCCTTGTGGGAGAAGTGCGAATTGGCTCACCTTAGCTGATACGAAGAGCATAGCCGAACCGTTCTTACAAGCTGCAACGCAAGCGCCGCAACCTACGCAAGTAGCAGAGTCCATAGCTTCGTCAGCCACTTCCTTAGCGATAGGAAGTGCGTTAGCGTCTTGTGCACCACCGCAGTTGAAGCTTACGTAACCGCCAGCTTGTTGGATCTTATCGAATGCGTTGCGGTCAACCATAAGGTCTTTGATTACAGGGAATGCAGCAGAGCGCCAAGGCTCAACGGTGATAGTTTCGCCATCTTCGAAGCGGCGCATGTAGAGCTGGCAAGTGGTCGCGCCAGTTGCAGGGCCGTGAGGGTGACCATTGATATAGAGTGAACACATACCACAGATGCCTTCGCGGCAGTCGTGGTCGAATACGATAGGCTCTTCACCTTGTTCAACGAGGGTTTCGTTGAGAATATCGAGGGTTTCGAGGAATGAGGTGTCGCTGTCGGTTTCAACATTCTCATAAGTTACGAAACCACCTTGAGCCTTTGGTCCGGCTTGACGCCAGATCTTAAGATTTACTTTCATGTTTGCCATTGTAAATTTCCTTTCTTAATTAAATGTTGGGATTATGACTTGTAGTTACGGGTTTGAACCTTGATTGCTTCGTAGTGGAGAGGTTCCTTGATGAGCTTAGGTGCCTTTTCGTCGCTGCCTTGGTAGTCCCAGCAAGATACGTAGAAGAAGTTTTCGTCGTCGCGCTTAGCTTCGCCTTCTTCAGTTTGGTATTCTTCGCGGAAGTGACCACCGCAAGATTCGTTACGGTTGAGTGCGTCGTAAGCGATAAGTTCGCCCATAGTGATGAAGTCTTGCAGACGGAATGCCTTGTCGAGCTCCACGTTCATGCCTTCACCCACGGTTCCAGGAATGTAGAGGTTTTTGTTGAATTCCTCACGGAGAGCTTTGAGCTTGGTGAGAGCGGTTTCCAAACCTTCCTTGGTGCGGCCCATGCCCACGAAGTCCCAAAGGATGTTACCCAATTCCTTGTGGATTGAGTCAACTGAGCGTTTGCCACCGATAGCCATGAGGCGTTCTTCTTCAGCCACACAAGCCTTTTCAGCTTCTACAAATTCAGGAGCGTCGGTGCTGAAGCGTGGCACTTGGATTTGGTCGCTGAGGTAGTTTTGGATAGTGTAAGGCAGCACGAAGTAGCCGTCGGCCAAACCTTGCATCAATGCAGAAGCACCGAGGCGGTTAGCACCGTGGTCAGAGAAGTTACATTCGCCGATAGCGAACAGACCCTTCACGCTGGTTTGGAGTTCGTAGTCAACCCAGATACCACCCATAGTGTAGTGGATAGCAGGGTAGATCATCATTGGGTTGTAGTAGTTTTCGCCGTTGATGGTGTTAGCGAGTTCGCCTGGGTTCACGTCGGTGATTTCTTCATACATGTCGAAGAGGTTGCCGTAGCGTTGACGAACCACGTCGATACCGAGGCGGTTGATAGCTTCAGAGAAGTCGAGGAACACAGCTTGGCCAGTGTTGTTCACACCGAAGCCCTTGTCGCAACGTTCCTTAGCAGCGCGTGAAGCCACGTCGCGAGGCACGAGGTTACCGAATGCTGGGTAACGGCGTTCCAAGTAGTAGTCGCGTTCTTCTTCAGGAATATCGCTACCCTTCTTAGTGCCGGCTTGGATAGCCTTAGCGTCTTCAAGATTCTTAGGCACCCAGATACGACCGTCGTTACGGAGCGATTCCGACATCAAAGTGAGCTTTGATTGCTTGTCGCCGTGGCGAGGGATACAAGTTGGGTGAATCTGCACGTAGGCAGGGTTAGCGAAGTAAGCACCCTTGCGGTAGCAAGCCACTGCAGCAGAGCAGTTACATGCCATAGCGTTGGTAGAAAGGAAGTAAGCGTTGCCGTAGCCACCAGTAGCGATAACCACTGCGTGAGCGGCGAAGCGTTCAAACTTACCAGTCACCAAGTTCTTAGCGATGATACCACGAGCGCGACCGTCAATGAGCACTACGTCGTGCATTTCGTAGCGGTTGTAGCTCTTCACCTTACCCATTTGGATTTGGCGGTTGAGTGAGCTGTAAGCGCCGAGCAGAAGCTGTTGACCAGTTTGACCCTTAGCGTAGAAAGTACGGCTCACCTGAGCACCACCGAAAGAGCGGTTGTCGAGCATACCGCCGTATTCGCGAGCGAAAGGCACACCTTGCTCCACGCATTGGTCGATAATGTTGTTCGACACTTCAGCCAAGCGATACACGTTGGCTTCGCGAGCGCGGTAGTCACCACCCTTCACGGTGTCGTAGAAAAGGCGATACACAGAGTCGCCGTCGTTTTGATAGTTCTTAGCAGCGTTGATACCACCTTGAGCAGCGATAGAGTGAGCGCGGCGAGGTGAGTCTTGAATACAGAAGTTAAGCACATTGAAGCCCATTTCTGCAAGAGTTGAAGCTGCTGATGCACCAGCCAAGCCAGTACCTACGACGATGATGTCGAGCTTACGCTTGTTGGCAGGGTTCACCAATTTCTGGTGAGCTTTATAGTTTGTCCATTTCTCAGCTACAGGACCTTCAGGAATCTTTGAATCGATAACTGGCTGAGCGAGTTTAGTATTTTCTTCCATTTTTTGAATTCTTTTTGAAGTTAAAAAAATTTCTCAGCTGAAAAATTAGCAAGCGAAGTACCAAGTGAAGTAGCAAGCTTCAACAGCGAAGAGCACAAACACTACGGTAGCCCAAACGCATGCAATGGCTCTCCAACGGCAAATCCACTTGTCGTTAGCCACACCGAGGGTCTGGAATGCGCTCCAGAAACCGTGAGTGAGGTGGAACCAGATTGCAGCAAAGCCAATGAGGTAAACAGGAAGAACCCATACCTGGCTAAATACAGCACCGAGATAGTACTTGCCATTCATCACGTGTTCGCCAAGAAGTTCTGGAACCTGCATTTTAGCCCAGAATTGAACCAAGTGAAGAATAAGGAAGCAGAATACGATGACACCAAGCACGAGCATGTTTTGAGATGCCCAGCTCACGCTCTTCCAGTTTTTGGAAATAGCGTAACGGTCGCCACCGCGAGCCTTGCGGTTTTGGTAGGTGAGCCAGAAAGCGTAGATGATGTGAACCACCATACCGCCAGCAATGACTGCAGTACCAAGTACAGCGTACCAATTAGCACCGAGGAATTCGCAAATCTTATCGTACGCACCGAACGACAAGACAGCCACTGCATTCATCAGCGCGTGAAAGGTCACGAAAAGGACTAAGAAAAGGCCTGTGATACTCATCACCACCTTGCGTCCCACAGAAGAATTAGTTAACCACATAGTAGTTTAGTAAATTAAATTATTAATAATGATTTAGTTATAAATTATCTGCTTACCTTACCATGCGCCCGCCCACGGCGAGCACACTGCACACCTCCAAACATAAGTGCGCAATGGGTGTACAAAATTACCTATTTAATGTGTCACTTGCAAGAGAAATACCGAAAAAATTCCCTATTTACACCCTCTTACACACGATGTGGAAAAATATGGGTGCTGCCGGCGGAGAGGTGCTATAGCAGTATATCAATATTTTTTTGACCATAACTGCCCCCTACGAGGCACTCCTCTTTTTGCACTATCTTTTAGAGGTAAAGCGTGGCGTTATGTCCATGATATTCATTATCTTTGTGCAGGATATTAACTCTCAACAATAAGGCACAATGAAAACACGAATTGTCACATTACTGCTGCTACTGACCACTTTGTGTTCTGCGGCGTCATTGCAATCAAATTTTGACACATGTGAACAACAATGTGAACAACTTATGTGTGCAGATGATGATGAAACTAATCAAAGAAATGATAAGTCGATTTTAGGGAATAACCCAACGATGATAACTTCTGTTTGGTGGTTATACAAAGCTGACATACTTAATGCTGTGGCGGAGGCAAAGAAAAACCTGGGAGAGTATGCCTCTGCTGTAGAATTAGGCAAACAAGCAAATGAAATTTATGATCAATTGTTTGGCAAAGATAACCCATACTATGTTTTGTCGCTCAACAATTTGTTGGCTTACTATTTTCTTTTGGGGGAACATAAAAAGGCTTTAGAGTTGGCAGAAGAAGTATGTTCTATAGTGAGAGAGAATCTTGGAGAAGAACATGGTATGTATGCCGAGGCGGTGCAAAATCTTGCAGAGTTATATTATAAAGAGGGGGACTATCAGAAGGCTGTTGAGTTGGCTACTAAAGCGGTAGATATTTTCAAACTTCATCCCGATATGCAAGCAAACTATGCTGGTTCTATAGCATATTTGGCAAATTATTACTTCTCTTTGGGCGATTGTGAAAAGGCTATGGAATATGGGGAACTAGCGCTGAACATTCGCAAGCGGATTTTTGGAGATCGACACAAAGAATATGCTATGTCTCTCAACAATATGGCAAATTATTATCATATTTTGGGCGATTTTGCTAAAGCAGTGGAGTATCAAACTTCGGCTCTGAATATTTGCAAGAGTTTTTATCCTGAAAATTCTCCAATTATTGCCAGTTTGTTGGATAATCTTGCGTGTTTTGTCTTTGCTGATGGCGACTACGCAAGGGCGATAGAATTGGAAATGAAAGCGTTGAATATTCGTAAGCAGTTGTTTGGGGAACAGCATACTATGTATGCGATGTCGTTGGCTAATCTTGCTGAATTTTACTCTAAATCTGGAGATAGTACTCGTGCTATAAGGTTGGAACTTCAAGCACTTGAAATTTATAAACAAGTTTATGGAACCAATCATCCAGATGTGGGCAAGCTTTTGGGCAATTTGGCAAATTATTATGCAAATGTTGATGACTATAGCCAAGCTCTTGAACTAGGAATTCAGGCCTTAGAAATTCGTTCTATATTTCTTCCCGAGACCCACCCAGACATTCCCAAATCTTTGCGTAATATGGCACAATACTGCATAAATTTGGGGAACTATGAGATGGCTTTAAAGCTTGGTACACAGGCGTTGGAAATTTTTGAACAAATTTTTGGTGAAAATCACCCCGACTATGCTCTTGCTCTTGACAAATTAGCACAAGTTTATTGGCATTTAGGAGATTATACTAATGCAATAAAGATAGGAACACAAGCATTTGAGATTTGTGAAGCCACTCTTGCAGAGCAACACCCAGATTATATTAATTCGTTGGGCAATTTGGCTGCTTATGACTTTTATGCAGGAAACTTTATTGAAGCCACAGTGCTACAAAAAAGATGCGTTTCTTTGCAAAAGGAACATATTCTTTCAACATTTCAAGCTTCCACATATAGAAATAGGCAAACTTATTGGAATAAAAGTAAATATCAAATGTCGCTGTTGTCGTTCTTTTGTTTTGAGGCACAAACAGATGCGTGTAATGGGGAGATTTACGACAATTCTGCGCTCTTTGCCAAGGGGTTGCTGCTGAATGCGGAGACGAGTTTGAGGGACTTGATTCTTGAGAGTGGCGACACTGCTGCGGTAAAGCAGTTTGAATCCATGCAGAAGATACGCACAGTGCTGAACAAACAGTACGAGAAGCCGATTGCCGAACGAAAACTGAACTGCGACTCGCTGGAGAACGTGGCTGAGCAGATGGAGCGTGAATTGGTGCAATCTTCGAAAGCGTATGGCGACTTCACCCGCAATCTGACCATCTCATGGAAGGATGTGCAAAAGGGCTTGAGCGATGGCGATATGGCTGTGGAGTTTATTTCTTTTCCCAAATTTAGAGTTGACACTATCCTTGAAAGAGAGGGCGTTCAGTATGTTGCGCTTACGCTGAAGAAGGGTTATGACAAGCCCAAGATGATAAC
>ERZ1026780.261-NODE-261-length-44791-cov-4.313662_pt1 | contig 44791 bp, 42 predicted proteins | sample MGYA00380126_ERZ1026780 | MGnify/ENA primary metagenome ERZ1026780 (study PRJEB33269, sample SAMEA4719762) | human gut metagenome | biome: human-associated habitat; feature: organic feature; material: feces | place: Cameroon | collected 2013-10 ... | reverse complement strand
TCGGCCTGGACGGCGTGCTGTATTCCATGCCGGTATCGGATGTGCTGACCTTTGTCATTTCGGCAGTGATTATCGTAAAAACCGATCGGGAATTGCATACGGAAAGCGTTCAAAACCCATGAAAGACGGCATCCCGCCGGTCACAAAAGGTTTACTTGCAGGGCGGCGCATTTTGCGGTAAACTGAAAGACAGAAAACGGCGGGAGGGATAGCGTGGCTTTATATACCAAAAAGCTCATCATGACCACATTCCAGTCGATGCTGGAGGAGATGTCGTTTGATAAGATCACCGTGGCGGCGCTGGTCAAGCGGGCGGGGGTCAGCCCCAATACCTTCTATTACCATTATCAGGATATCTATGCGCTGCTGGACGCATGGTTTCGGGAAAAGGTGGTGTATTTTGTCCCCGGCGACACGCTGATCGAATGGAAAAGCGCGACCAAAACCATGCTGCACCAGTGCAAGGCGCACCCCAAGACCATCTACCATGTGTTCGACGGCCTTTCCCGCGACCGGCTGGAGCGCTATATCTTCTCTCTGACGGACGATGTGTTTCTGCGGGTGGTGCATCAGGCCGCGGAGGGACATTCCATTTCGGAGGAGAAGCTGCGCAGCATCGCCTCCTTCTGCCGTTACGCCTACATCGGCTTTATGATGCAGTTTTTCTGGAACCGCATGGAAAACGATATCGACACAAGCGTAGAGCGGCTGGGCGCGCTGTTTGACCGTTTTTTGACCAGCGCCGTGCAGCAGGAGCCGTGAACAATACCGCCCTGCAGGAGCTGCCCCCATGTGGGGCGGCTCTTTTTTGCGTAAAAAGGCGAGTTTGCGCAAATTTGCGTATTCCGGGCGGTTTGCGGGAAATCAGAGAAATCGACTTTTTTCACCATGGCTTTTGCGGAAAGACCCCGCTAAGATAAAGGGAGACGGCCATCGGAATGCGGGGCAGACGCCGCCGGAGATGGCTCCGCTGCCGCCGGGGCGAAGCTGCCGGCAGAAAGGAAAGAAAGTATGCACAAGCTGACGCATTGTATTCGGACAGAGCAGCCCCGCTGGCGGGTGTGGCTCTGGGCAGCCTGTGAGGCGTTCGTGCTGTATTCCATGCTGCGCGCGCTGCGGCTGGGGCCGGCGTCGGATGCGCTGATCTGTCTGCTGGTGGCCCTGGGCGCGGCCGTGCCATATCTTTTCCAAGTCTTCGGCTATCGGATGTCCAACGCGCTGTTCCTGTTCGGCCTGTTTTACCTGCTGGCCTCCATGTCAGGACGGGTCTATAAGCTGTATTATCTGATCGCCCATTGGGATAAGCTGCTGCATCTGTGCGGCGGCGTGATCTTTGCGCTGTTCGGCTCCTATCTGCCGGTGCTGATCCGGGAAAGGTATCGGGACGACCTGACGCTGCGGGCCCTGTTTGCCGTTTTGTTTTCCATTTCCGTTGCAGTGCTTTGGGAGTTTTATGAGTTTGGGATGGATCGCTGGTTCGGTATGGATATGCAGAGGGATACGGTCATTTCCGCCATCCATTCCTACGATCTGGGCAGCGCCGCCGGCGTGATCGGCAGCATCGACCGGATCGACAGCGTGATCGTCAACGGACAGCCTATGGCGGGTTATCTGGACATTGGCCTGATCGATACCATGGGCGATATGTTTATCGAAACAGTAGGAGCAGTGGCCTACGCTGTTTTGTTCGCGCTGGACAGGGGCCGTCATGCCGCCATCACCCGCGCTGTCGACGCCAAGCAGGACGAAAAGAAAACAGCATGTGCGCAAGCAGAAGAAAGCGCTGCCTGCGGTGCATTGCACTTTTATGAAAAGCCGTAATATAACAGAAAGGATAGATGGACGATGAGCATCACCGAAAAAATCTCTCACGCAGCCGAACGCAAGGCCTTCGAAACCGTTCTCGACAGCCTTATCAAAAAGGGTCAGACGCAGGACGCGGGAAAGTTCGCAAACGATCTTGTGAACATGGTGCAAAAGCTGCACGGCGATGTTTGGAGCGAAGCCTCCTTCCAGACGCTGCACATGCTTGCGAACGATCCCAACGGGAAATGGGCCCATTATGTCCAGCGCCTGATCCGCGACAACGACCCCTACATTCTCAAAACCTTTCTCACCAACGCCGTCTATGAGGGCGGCATCCGGGGCTATCATGTGGCGCAGGAAACCGCGAAGAAATACGACATCAATGTACCTTGGCTGATCCTGATGGACCCCACCTCCGCCTGCAATATGCACTGCACCGGCTGTTGGGCGGCGGAATATGGTCACAAGCAGAGCCTGACCTTTGAGGAAATGGATCGTGTGCTGACCGAGGCCAAGGAGCTGGGCACCCACGCCTGTCTCTTTACCGGCGGCGAGCCGCTGCTGCGGAAAAAAGACATCATCCGCCTATGCGAGAAGCACCGGGATATGGCGTTCCACGCCTTTACCAACGGCACCCTCATCGACGAGGAATTTTGTCAGGAGATGCTGCGGGTGGGCAACTTCTTCGTGTCCATCAGCGTCGAGGGCTTTGAGGAAGCCAACGACGGCCGCCGGGGGCAGGGGCATTTTCAGAAGGCGCTGGACGCCATGGAGCTGATGCACAGCCACCGGATCCCCTTCGGCGTCTCCATCTGCTATACCAGCCAGAACTATAAGGTGGTCACCAGCAACGCGTTTCTGGATCTTCTGATTTCCAAGGGCTGTATTTTCGCGTGGTATTTCCACTACATGCCTGTTGGCCTGAACGCCGACACATCCCTGTTGCTGACGCCGGAGCAAAGAGCGTATATGAAAGACCGCGTCCGCGAGATCCGCGGACTTACCGGCGGCAAGGAGCTGTACTGCATCGACTTCCAAAACGACGGCGAGTTTGCCGGCGGCTGCGTGGCAGGCGGCCGGATCTATTGCCACATCAACGCCGCAGGCGATGTGGAGCCCTGCGTCTTCATCCATTATTCCAGCGCAAATATCCAGGAAAAGAGCTTTCTGGAGTGTCTGCAGCAGCCGCTGTTCAAGCTCTACCGCAAGGGCCAGCCCTTCAACGATAACCACCTGCGCCCCTGCCCCATGCTGGAGAATCCGGAGCTGCTGCCGAAGATGGTGGCAGAGAGCGGTGCGCACTCCACCGACCTCGAAGCGCCGGAAAGCGCCGAGCATCTGTGCGAGAAGTGCAAGGCCTATGCCGATTGCTGGAAGCCTGAAGCCGAAAAGCTCTGGGCGGAGGAGCACGGAGCTTGCTGAAGGCCGGCCCATCCGCAAAGGATCAAAGGACAGAAAAGCGCGCGTGCCGCAGAGCTGCGGCCGCGCGCTTTTTGCAAAAAAGAAAAAGAAAACGGACCGGAAGCCTTGTGCTTCCGGTCCGCTTCACTGGTGGAGATAAGCGGGATCGAACCGCTGACCTCTTGAATGCCATTCAAGCGCTCTCCCAGCTGAGCTATACCCCCAGGTGAAGGCTGTCATTCCTGACCGCTCATTTAGAATAGCATATCACACCCGGAAAGTCAAGCAAAAAAACAACTTTTTTTGCGGAAAACGCAAGGTTGACAATCTCTTCCAGCCGCAAGCCGCAGGGATTAGACCAGCTGACCCGGCAGGTGCCTTTTTTCCTTGGGCGGGAACAGTGCTTCAAAGGCTGCAAAGCCCTGCGGGTCTCGCTCTGCCACAAAATAGTCCTCCGGATCCTGATAGGTCCAGCGTGTGCCCTGTAAGATGCCCGGCTTCAGCTCACGCACCAGAAAATAGGGTACCACCGAATCCTCCGGCGCTGCATAACGATAGCGAACGCCCAGCGTGCTGCCCAAAACAAAGCCGCTTTTTTCATAAAAAGCCGGGTTGCCGGTGATGGCGACGGCAGAAAAGCCCAGCTTTGCCGCCTTTTCCAGCGAGGCGTCCACCAGCAGCTTGCCATAGCCCTTCCGCTGAAACGCCGGGTCGATGCTCAGCGGGCCAAAGGTCAGCATGGGGAGCCGCCGGCCGTCTTCGCCTTCCATTTCCGCTTTGGCATACATAATGTGGCCGATGATGCGGCCGTCCTCCTCCAGCACCAGGTCCAGCTCCGGCAAAAAGCCCGGCCGCGTCCGGTAGCAGTGGAGCACATAATGCTCCAGACAGCCGGGCCGGTAAACATTCCAAAAGGCCTCCCGCGTAAGGTTTTCTACGGTGCGATAGTCTTTTTCTTCTTCCTGACGGATCAAAATGCTCATAGCTTCCTCCTTAGTTCTGCTGCTTTCGCAGCTCCATTGCCGCGGCGTCCAGACAGGCGTCCAGCTGCGCGGCGACGGCGGCCTTATCCTCTGCGCCGTCATAAACACTGTAATACAAAAACATCGGCCCATAAAGCGCCGCAGCGCGCTCCGCCGGCTGGGAAAAGCCCATGCCCGCCAGCAGATCCTCCACATAGCCCAGGGGCCCCGCCGCCAGATACTGCTGATAAAGCGCCCGTATCTCGGCGGAGCGATACTGCTCCAGCGTCAGCATCCGGCGAAAGGCGGCGGCAAAGGGATCCTCCGTCCAGCTGCGGAATTGGGCCTTGCTGTAAGTTAGCAGTTGCTCCAGCGCCGCCGCGCGATAGGCCTCCGGCGTCTGCGCCGCAGGACTCTCCGGCAGCTGATGCGCCGCTGCGCCCTGAGCATCCCGCTGCTCCATGACGGAAAGGATGCTTTCGAAGATATCCCGCTTGCTTTTGTAATGCCTGTAAAGGGCGCCCTTGGTCATATTCAGCGCGCCGGCGATCTGGCTCACGGAGACGGCTTCATAGCCCTCCCGGGAAAACAGCTCCAGCGCCTCCTGCAGGATCCGCGCCTTGGTGTCTCCCATGGAAACACCTCCTTTCTGAAAAGTAAACGACCGTTCACATACTATTATAGTGAACGGTCGTTTACTTGTCAAGAGCGATCTTCAATTATTTTTGGCCAGCCGGTCCTGTCGGCGGAGCAGGGCAAAGGCGATCAGGCAGACGATGGAGGAAAACAGCGAGCCTGCCGCCGAAGCCAGCCCCATGGGGAGCAGCGTCTGGGGGAAATACAGGGAGGTCAGATAAGCGCCTGGGACCCGCACCAGCAGGATGGAAAGCGCATTGTGCAGGAAGGACAGGCCCGATTTTCCCCGGGCGCAGAAATAGCCGCTGAAGCTGAACTGAACGCCGCCGAAGACACAGTCCCAGATATAGCCCCGCAGATATTGCCCGCCGGCAGCGGCCACGGCGGCGTCCGGCGTAAACAGGGCCACCAGCGGCTCCGCCGCCAGCTGGACGGCTCCGGCCACCGCCAGCCCCAGCCCCACCGCGATGCAGACGGCATAGCGCAGCGTTCCAACGGCCCGTTCCGGCTTGCCTGCGCCGATATTCTGCGCGCCCAGAGCGGAGACGGAGGACAGCATGGAGGAGGGGATCAGAAAGACAAAGCCGATGATCTTTTCCACGATGCCAACGGCGGCGGCGTCGGTGAGGCCCCGGCGGTTGGCGATGATGGTGATGAGAATGAACGAGACCTGGATAAAGCCGTCCTGCAGGGCCACGGGAAGGCCGATGCGCAGCAGCTTTTTCATGACGGAGCGCCGGGGCTTCAGATCTGCCCGGGAGAGGGAGACGCTGTGCTTCCGCCGGATGAAAAGCAGCGAGATAACGACGCTGACGCACTGGGAAAGCGTCGTCCCCAGCGCCGCGCCGGCGGGGCCCATGTGCAGCGCGCCCATAAACAGAAGATCCAGCCCGATATTGACGGCGCAGGCCGCGGCAATGAAGAGCATGGGGCTTTTGCTGTCGCCCAGACCGCGGAAAATGGAGCTGATGATATTATAGGCCGTGATAAAGGGGATGCCCAGAAAGCAGATGGTCAGGTAGGTCCTGGTCCCTTCGGCGGCCGCCTGTGGGGTGGACATCAGGCGCACGATGGAGCCGTTCAGCGCCAGCAAAACGCCCGTCAGCACCACCGAAAGCCCCAAAAACAGCGTCACTGTATTGCCGATGGCGGCGGAGGCAGAGCGGGGATCCTTTGCGCCCACGGCCTGACCGATGGAAACGGTGGAGCCCATGGCCAGCCCCACCAGCATCACCGTCAGCATATGCATCACCTGCGAGCCGACGGAGACCGCCGTGGTGGCGGCGATGCCCTCATACTGGCCGATGATAAACAGATCTGCCATGCCGTAAAGGGTCTGAAGGAAATAAGAAAGCAGATAAGGCAGCGAAAATGCAACCACATTTTTGAAAACGCTGCCGGAGGTGAGATCCCGTTTCATGAGACAATGCTCCTTTTGGTCAAAACAGTTTGCTGAAAGGCGGTCAGCGCCGCCAGATAAGCCTGCCGGTCCACCAGATAGCTGAGACCGTGGCCCGCGCCGGGGACGATGAGCAGCCGCTTGTCCGGCGAAGCGCAGCGGTCGTAGTTTTCCCGGCTCATGGTGCAGGGGACAAAGCGGTCGTCGCCGCCGTGGATCAGCAGGACGGGGATCCGGCAGCGCTCCATGGCTTCCGCAGCGGAGGCCTGCTCCAGATCAAAGCCGCCGAAAAGCCGCCCGCCCAGCCGCACCAGCGCATAGGTGGGGAAAAAGGGATAGCCCCGCTGCCGCAGCTCCCGCTGAAGGATGGCGGCGGGGGAGGTGTAGCCGCAGTCGGCCACGATGCCGGCGACATTTTCCGGGAGCGCCAGCCCTGCCGCCATGAGCACGGTGGCCGCGCCCATAGACATCCCGTAAAGCAGGATCCGGCAGTCCGGCCCGAAGCGGCCAATGGCATACTGCACCCAGCACAGGCAGTCATACCGCTCCAAAATGCCAAAGCTCAGGCAGCGGCCCTGGCTCTTTCCATGGGCCCGCTGATCCACCAGCAGGACGGAGCAGCCGCCCTTCCGAGCCTCCTGCAGTCCGCCGCAGAAATCCCGCTCCGCCGCGCTGCGATAGCCGTGAAACAGCAGCTGCACCGGCGCGCCCGGCGTCCCGGGATAAAGCTTTCCATGGAGCCGGAGTCCATCCCGGGAGGTGATCCAGACATCCTCATAGGGAATGGCCAGCGCCGCGCGGATCATTTGGGCAGAGACCTCCCGGAAGGGGGCATACTGCGCGGTGTCCGGCAGAAAAAACAGATCGGCCTCCCGCTGCTTCGGCACGGAAAAGGCCATGCGGTAACAGAGACGGGCGCCTGCAAGGGTCAGAAAAAGCAGCGCCGCAGCGCAGTACCAGAGCATGCAGAGCCCTCCCTTTCGCTTTTTCTGCTATTGCCTGCCCTTGGCAGGCAATAGCAGCTTTATTATAGCAGACTGGCCGCAAAATGCAATCAAGGCGCGGCCCTTGACGGATCGGAAAAACTGGAATACAATAGAGCGGCATCGCTGCAAAACCGGACGGAGGGGAAGAAGCACTATGATCATGGAAACGGAACGCCTGCGGCTGCGGGAGCTGACGCCGGAGGATCTTGACGCATTGTACGCCGTTTTGGGCGATTCCGATATCATGCGGCATTATCCCTATACCTTTGACACGGCGCGGGTGGAAAACTGGATCCGGCGCAATCAGCAGCGCTACGGCATCTTTGGCTTTGGCCTGTGAGCGGTGTGCCGCAAAGATACCGGCGAGCTCATCGGTGACTGCGGGATCACCATGCAGCAGATCGACCGGGTCATCCTGCCGGAGATCGGCTATCATATCCGGCGGGACTGCCAGCGGCAGGGCTATGCCCGGGAAGCCGCCCGGGCCTGCCGGGACTGGATCTTTGAACATACGCCGTTTTTGGAGGTCTATTCCTATATGAAGCAGGATAACCTGCCCTCCGCCGCAGTGGCCCGGGCCAACGGCATGGAATACCGGGGCGCTTTTACCGATGGAGAAGGGGAGACCTCGGTCTGTTACGCCATCCGCCGGGCCGATTGGCAAAGGCTGCGGAAGGCGTGATGCAAAAAACAGCTTTCGACAAAGAAGGCCGTTGCATTTTCCGCAGGAATCGGATATAATGAAACCAACAAAACAAACAAAAACAGGAGGCCTGTTTTATGAGCGAAGAATATGGAAATGATTTCGTCGTCCTGACGGATGAGGACGGCCGGGAGATCGAGCTGGAGCATCTGGACACCGTGGAATACAACGGCCAGACCTATATGGCCTTTTTGCCCACGGAGATGTCGCTGGACGATGCTTATGAGCTGATCATCATGAAGGTGGAGCTGGAGGACGACGGCGAGGAGATGCTGGTAACGCTGGACGACGAGGACGAGGAAGCCGAGATGTTCCAGATCTTTTCCGAGCGTCTGGAGGAGACCTTTGAAGAGGAAGACGAGGCCCCGGAGGAAGAACCGGAGGACTGAACCGAAAAGCCCCGCCGGGCGGAGTGCGGATCTCCTTATTTAACCTACAATGTGTTATTCGGGATTGCGTGTCCGGTCCCCGTTGGCAGACCTCCCGCGAAAAGCGCGGAAGTTGGGAGCCGATTAAAGGAACGGTAGCTTGCCCACCTGCAGCAGCGGGTTATTTAACACATCCGCACTCCACCCGACGGGGCTTTGCAGCGGCAGAGCGGCGCGCTTCGGCGGGCCGCTTTTTTCAAAAAAGGAGGAAGAGCTTATGGCAAAGCTGAATTGGAAGCCGGGGACGCTTCTTGCCCCGGTGCCGCCGGCGCTGGTGACCTGCGGAGACCTGGCGGGAGAGCACAATGTCCTGACGGTGGCCTGGACGGGCATCGTCTGCTCTGATCCGGCCATGACCTATGTCTCCGTCCGGCCGGAGCGCTATTCGCATCACATGATCGCGGAAAGCGGCGAGTTCGTCATCAATCTGCCCTGCCAGAGCATCGCCCGGGCGGCGGATCTCTGCGGCGTGAAGTCCGGCCGGGATGGGGACAAGTTTGCCCTGGCGGGGCTGACGGCAGAGCCGGCCTTTACGGTCAGGGCCCCCGTCATCGGGGAGTGTCCCATTGCGCTGGAATGCCGAGTGAAGCAGGTCCTGCCCCTGGGGACCCACGATATGTTTCTGGCGGAGATCACCGCCGTGGATGTGGATCCCCGGTTCGTGGACGAAAAGGGCGCGCTGCATATGGAGCGGTGCGGCCTGCTGGCCTATGCCCATGGGGCATATTTCACGCTGGGCAAGCAGCTGGGGACCTTTGGCTTTTCCGTGCGCAAAAGGCCGGCCCGTGGAGGCCAGTCCCGGAAAAAGCGCTGAAGCAGCGGGAAAACAGAAAAAATAAAAGTGACCGGCCTTTCCAGCCGGTCATTTTTCTATGCGTTTTGTGAAATACTGCGGAGCTTGTCCGGGACGCGGTCCAAAAACTGCTCCATGGTCCAGGCTCTTGGCGTGACGACCTCCAGCTTCAGCTCGGGCCGCTTGGCGACAAAATCCGCCAGCATGGTTTTGAGGTTGTCCGCGGAGAGGACATAGTTGTCCACGATCTCCTGCCGGGAAGCGCCCATGCGCTGCAGCAGCAGGGCGGAGACAACGCCGGTGCGGTCCTTTCCCGCGTTGCAGAAGTAGATGGCGTTGCGGCCGGCGTTCCAGAGCGTGTCCAGAATGTGCATCAGCTGCCCGTCCACCATGTCCAGATAGCTGTTTGGAACATCTTCGAAGCAATGGGGGACGATATCGCCGGTGGTCACCGGCAGGTGAAGATACTGAAACCGGGGGTCCTGCTCCAGTGGGCAGGGGCGGGCGGCACATTCCTGCGGCGAACGCAGATCCACCGCAAGGGTGATGTGATGCGCCAGAAGCCAGGCCAGATCGTCGGCAGAGAGCCGGTCCGGCACATCGCTGCGGACAAAGCGGAAGTCTCCCTCCCGCAGCAGACGGGTGTTCCAGGTGGTGTGCAAAAGGCTCGCCATGGCTCAGTCCTCCAGCAGCTCCGCAATCTGATTCACATTGCCGGCGCCCATGAGAAACACCAGATCGCCGGGCTGCACCAGCTGGCCCAGCCGCGCCGCAGCATCGGCAAGATCCGAAGCAGTCTCTGCCTGAGAGATGCGCTTTGCAATGTCCTGAGAGGAAATCCCATAGGTGTTGGTCTCCCGCGCCGCAAAAATGGGGCAGAGGATCACATGATCCGCATGGGAAAGAGCCTGAGCAAAGGGATCCAGCAGAGAAACTGTTCTGGAATAAGTGTGGGGCTGGAAGACGCAGATCACCCGACGGGGCTTCAGCGCCCGGGCAGCCTTCAGTGTGGCCTCGATCTCGCTGGGATGGTGCGCATAATCGTCATAGATCCTTGCGCCGCGCCATTCCTTTTTGAATTCAAACCGGCGGCCCACGCCGTGATAATCCTGAATGCCGTGGGCAAAGTCCTCCGGCGCCGTACCCAGCTCCTCGGCCACGGCGGCGGCAGCCAGCGCATCCAGCAGATTGTGTTCGCCGGGCACCTGCAGCCGCAGCGGACAGAAGGGCTTGCCAAAGGCCACGATATCGCAGCAGTAATAGCCGTTTTCCAGCGTCAGCTGCGCCGGATGGATGTCGCAGTCCTCGGAGAGACCGAAGGTGATCACCCGGCGGGAGATCCTGTCCACGGCCTGCCGGCAGTGCTCGTCGCCGCCGTTGATGATGACGGCGCCGTCCTCCGGGGTCAGCAGGGCAAACTGGCGGAAGGAGCGCATGATATCGTCCAGATCCTTGAAAAAGTCCAGATGATCCATGTCGATATTCAGGATCACGGCAACGGAAGGATGGAAGGAAAGGAAGGAATTGCGATATTCACAGGCCTCTGCCACAAACAGGTCGCTTTGCCCGATGCGCAGCGTCCCGCCGATGGAGGGCAGGTCGCCGCCCACCATCACCGTGGGATCCATGGCGGCTGCGTCGGCAAAGGTGGCGATCATGGCGGTGGTGGAGGTCTTGCCGTGGGTGCCGGCCACGCAGACCACGCGGCGGTAATGGGTCATGATCATGCCCCAGGCCTCCGCACGGGAAAGAATGGGGATGCCGGCCGCCCGGGCGGCCTGGATCTCCGGATTGGTGTCTGGAATGGCGGCGGTGCGGATCACCAGACCGGCTCCCGCCGTATTTTCACTGTGGTGGCCGATGGTGACGGGGATGCCCGCCTGACAAAGCTCCTGCGTGTAGCGGGAAGCGTCCCGGTCGCTTCCGCGGACCCGGGCGCCCATGTGCTGCAGCATACGGGCCAGAGCCCGCATGGAGACGCCGCCGATGCCGATCAGATGGATCGGGCGCTGCTCCCGGATATATGCTTCAAACTGCTGATCGTTCATAATAGATGCCTTCCCAGAGCCTGCGGCTCTTTTGCACTTCCGGCTCCGCCGCAGCGCGCTGCGGGTGCAAGCCGGAAGCATGGTTTCAGATGTTTGGGTCAACTCAGTTTATCATAGTTTTGGCCGTTTGCATAGCCTTTTTTGCACCGCGCACCAAGTTCTTTCATAGAATGCTGCGAAAGAGGTGGTGACTGATTGAAAGAAGCATGGAATTTCGCGGTCCTGCGGGGGGACCGGCGGCAGAACATCCTTTGTGATCTGCTGCGGGAAGACGGATATCCGGTCCGCCTGCTGCCGGAGCCGGAAAAATGGGGGCAGGAAAACCTGCCGCCGCCGGGGGCTATTCTCATCGCGGCCAAGGCCGGCGAGCCGCTGCGCCGGGCTGCCCGGGACGCAGGCTTTCGATTGCTGGAGTATGGAAGCCTGCCCTCCTTCCAGCGGGAAAACGGGCAGATCACGGCAGAAAACGCCCTGCAGGTGGCCATGAAACACCGGCTGCGCACTCTGTATGGCAGCGATGCGCTGGTCATCGGCTGGGGCAATATCGGCAAGCCGCTGGCGGCGCTGCTGCGGGGCCTGGGCGCCCGGACGGCGGTGGCGGTGCGTCGGGAGGAGCAGCTTTGGCAGCTGAAGGGCGAGGGCCTGCGGCCCATTCTTTCCCGGCGGCTGGAGGAAGAGATCGGGGAATATGATGTGATCTTCAATACCGCGCCGGAGCTTTTGCTGACGGAGCCGGTGCTGCGGGCGCTGCGGCCCGGCGCGCTGGTGGTGGATCTGGCCTCCCGTCCCGGCGGCGTGGATTGGGAATGGGCCAGAGCGCTGGAGATCAAGGCCGTCCAGGCGCTGGCGCTGCCCGGCGTGCTGACGCCGGTATCCGGTGCGCTGGCCATCCGTAATGCAGTGTATTCGCTTTGTGAGGAGGAACATACATGAAAAATCAGAAGATCGGCGTGGCCATGACCGGCTCCTTCTGCACCTTTTCCCAGGTGCTGCCCGTGATCCGTCAGCTGGCCAGGAGCAACGAGGTGACGGTGGTCCTTTCTCCCGCGGCGGCGGAGACAGACACCCGCTTTTACCGGGCGGAGGACCTTCTGCGGGAGCTGGAGCAGATCACAGGCCGCAAGCCCATGCGCACCATCGCGGAAGCGGAGCAGGTGGGGCCGGGGAAGCTCTTTGATGTATTGCTGGCGGCCCCCTGCACGGGCAATACGCTGGCGAAGCTCAATCTGGGCATCACAGACACCTCCGTGCTCATGGCCATCAAGGCCCAGCTGCGCAACGGCCGGCCGGTGGTGCTGGCGCTTTCCACCAACGACGCCCTCAGCAACGCCGCAAAAAACATCGGCGGTCTGCTCAACCGGCGGGATCTGTATTTCGTGCCCTTCAGCCAGGACGATCCGGAGAAAAAGCCCCGCTCCATGGCGGCAAACTTCGGTCTGTGCGAGGCGGCGCTGGACGCAGCGCTGGAGGGGCGGCAGCTGCAGCCGATCATCCTCTGAGAGGGTTTACAATCTCAAAAATCGTGCTATAATAGGGGTAAAGAAACGGCAAAAGCCGCGGAAAAGAATCAAAAAGAAAGGAATGTTATTATGAATCAGAGCACGGCTTGCGTCCCCAAAGCGCATGAGCTGCCCGAGGGCTTCGTTTATATCGACGAGCTCATTGAGGATTGCATCATCGACGCGAAATACGCCGGGACCGATAATTTTATGGGCCGGCCGGCAGACGGCTATGAGCAGCCGCTGGTGGTCATGTCCAAGGAAGTGGCCGAGGGCTGCGTCAAAGCGGCGGAGATCCTGCGGAAGCAGGGCTATGTGATGAAGTTTTTTGACGCCTATCGTCCGCAGCGGGCAGTGGATGATTTCTGCCGCTGGGGCGAGGATCTGGCGGATGTGCGGCGGAAGCCCATCCAGTATCCCAACCTGGAAAAGGCCCGGATGTTCGACGAAGGCTATATCGCCAGAAAGTCCGGCCATACCCGGGCAAAGGCTGTGGACCTGACCATTGTGGACGCCAAGACCCATCAGGAGCTGGACATGGGCTGCGGCTTTGACTATATGGATCCCCGCAGCTGGCCCGACTGTGATGAGATCACGCCGGAGCAGAAGAAAAACCGTCACATCCTGCGGGATGCCATGCTGGCCGTGGGCTTCGAGCCCTATGAGTGCGAATGGTGGCATTTCAGCGTGAATCCCGAGCCCTATCCCGACACCTATTTTGATTTCCCCATCCGGTAAAAGACCGCGAAAGCGTTTCGGCGGGCGTCTGATCCAGACGCCCGCTTTGCTTTTGCATTGCGCGGCAGCAAAAAAGCTCCCCCGGACGGCGGCCGGGGGAGCGGCAGAAGGGCGGCGGATGTAAGGCGGCAGACGCCGCCTTTTTTGCTGAACAGACGATCGGGAGCCTGCAGAGGGTCAGAATCTGACAGCGATACGCTGCAGGGAACGATCCATGCTTTCCAAAACATTTTCGGTGGTATAGCTCGGGCCGTAATAGGTCTGCATGGGGACATTCTCATACCGGTAGCGATAGACAAGGTAAGAGGTCTGGCCGGTCTGGACAGACCCGCTGCACTGTCCGCAGCCGGAGCAGCCGGAGCAGCTCGAGCAGCCGGAGCAGCTCGAGCACCCGGAGCAGCTCGAGCACCCGGAGCAGCTCGAGCACCCGGAGCAGCCGCAGGGATTGGTTTGGTATTGGCAGCAGCACATGAAAAAACACCGCCTTTCTGTAGCGCCGGCCTTTGGCCGGCTGTTCTATCCTATGCGCCAGCCGCCGCGTTGACACAGGCGGAGCAGACTGCTATAATCAGTCTGTCAGTTTTCTTTTTCAGGAGGTATTTTTTATGGAGCGGGCCGACCCCAATGCGATCTATGCGCTGCTGCAGCGCCTGAATATCCCCTTCCGCAAGGCGGAGCACCCTGCCGCTTCCAGCATGGAGGATCTTTCTGCCGTGGAAGCGCAGCTGCGCCAGCCCGGTGCATCGCAGGCCTTTTGCAAAAATCTGTTTCTCTGCAACCGGCAGAAGACTGTGTTTTATCTGCTGCTGATCCGGGAGGATAAGCGCTTCAAGACCTCTGTGGTCTCCAAGCTCATCGGCGCTTCCCGCCTGAGCTTTGGCGAGGAGGACAAGCTCTATGCGCTGCTGGGCGTCCATCCCGGCGCCATCACGCCGCTGGGGCTGGTCTTTGACGCAGAGCATCAGGTGCGGCTGCTGATGGATCGGGATCTGCTGTCGCTGGAGGAGATCTATGTGCATCCCTGCGTAAACACGGCCACCGTGGCCCTCCGGACCCGGGACCTGATGGAGGTCTATTTTCCCTTTACCGGCCACACGCCCCAGCTGCTGGACATTCCGGACGGGGAAGAATAACAGAAGAACAGAAAAGGCAAAGCCTGGCTTCGGCCGGGCTCTTTTCATCAGGAAGGCCCACCCTCAAGCTTGAGGGCGGGCCTTATATTATGCGGGTTCAGCAGGGGAGAGGTACGGGGCAGGACTTAGTCCTTGTCGTACATATCCACCAGCTTCAGCAGGTGCTCGTAGCGCTCCTTGGCAGCGGCCTCGTTCTTGGCGAACAGGACGGTGGCGCGCTCGGGGAACTCGCGGGTCAGACGGCTGTAGCGGGCTTCGTTCATCAGGAACTCCTGATAGCCGCCGGCGGGAGCCTTGGAATCCAGCGTGAACTTCTTGTCGGCAGCGGGATTGAAGCGGAACAGGTTCCAGTAGCCGCACTCGACGGCCTTCTTCATCTCGGCCTGGCAGTTGGTCATGCCGCCCTTGATGGAGTGCATCTCGCAGGGAGAATAGCCGATGATCAGAGAGGGACCATGGTAAGCCTCAGCCTCGGTGATGGCCTTGATGGTCTGAGCGGGGTTGGCGCCCATCGCGACCTGAGCCACATACACATAGCCGTAAGCCATGGCGATCTCAGACAGGGACTTCTTCTTCATTTCCTTACCGGAAGCGGCAAACTGCGCCACCTGACCGATGTTGGAAGCCTTGGAAGCCTGTCCGCCGGTGTTGGAATAGACCTCGGTATCGAAGACGAAGACATTGACATCCTCACCGGAAGCCAAGACATGGTCCAGACCGCCGTAACCGATATCGTAAGCCCAGCCGTCGCCGCCGAAGATCCACTGGCTCTTCTTGACCAGCAGGTCCTTATCGGCCAGAACAGCGCGGCCCAGCGTGCAGGCCTCACAGGTGCAGCCGTCCATGACGGAGGCGTTCAGCTCTTCCACCAGCTTGGCAGCGGCAGCCTTGGAGGCTTCGCCATCGTTCATGACATCCAGCCAGGCCTGGCCGGCAGCCTTCAGATCGGCGTCGCAGTAATCCACGGCGATGAGCTTCTTAACGGTCTCGGCCAGGTTGTTGCGGCGATACTTGACGGCAACAGCCATGCCCAGGCCATGCTCGGCGTTATCCTCGAACAGGGAATTGATCCAAGCGGGACCATGGCCCTTCTTGTCGGTGCAGAAGGGAGAGGTGGCAGCGGGACCGCCCCAGATGGAGGAGCAGCCGGTGGCGTTGGAGATATACATCCGATCGCCGAACAGCTGGGTCACCAGACGGGCATAAGAGGTCTCGGCGCAGCCGGCGCAGGAGCCGGAGAACTGCAGATAGGGCTGCTTGAACTGGCTGCCCTTAACGGTGTTATCCTGCATGTCGGGCTTGTCGGCGACCTTCTCGGACACCAGATAATCCCAGACCTTTTCCTGAGCAGCTTCCTGCTCCTGGGGGACCATGGTGATGGCCTTGACGGGGCAGACGCCCACGCAGACGCCGCAGCCCATGCAATCCAGGGGAGAGACGCCCATGGCGTAGGTGTAAACATCCTTGCCCTTGCCGGCCTTGATGGGAGCGGTCTTCAGGCCCGCGGGAGCGGCGGCGACCTCAGCCTCGGTCAGAGCGTAGGGACGGATGGTAGCGTGGGGGCAGACATAAGAGCACTGGTTGCACTGGATGCACTTGGAAGCGTCCCAGCTGGGAACGGTGACGGCAACGCCGCGCTTCTCATAAGCGGAAGCACCCAGCTCGAACTGGCCGTCCACATGATCCATAAAGGCGGAGACGGGCAGGCTGTCGCCATCCATCTTGCCCACGGGGTTCAGGATGGTCTTGACCATCTTGACCAGCTCGGGCTTGCCCTCCAGCACGGTAGTGTCGGCGGGATCCTGTGCAGTCGCCCAGGAAGCGGGGATCTCGATCTTCTTATAGGCGGTGGCGCCCAGATCAATAGCCTTGTGGTTCATATCCACCACATCCTGGCCCTTCTTCAGGTAGGACTTGGTGGCGGCGGCCTTCATGTATTCAATGGCTTCGGCTTCGGGCATGACCTTGGCCAGAGAGAAGAAGGCAGACTGCAGGATGGTGTTGTTGCGCTTGCCCATACCGATCTCGATGGCCAGGTCAATGGCGTTGATGGTATAGAGCTGAATGTTGTTCTGGGCGATGTAGCGCTTGGATTCCGCGGGCATATGGTGATCCAGCTCTTCGGGAGTCCACTGGCAGTTGATCATGAAGATGCCGCCGGGCTTCACATCCTGGACCATCTTGAAGCCCTTGACCACATAAGAGGGGTTGTGGCAGGCGACGAAGTCGGCCTTGTTGATGTAATAGGGGCTCTTGATGGGCTTATCGCCAAAGCGCAAATGGCTGATGGTGACGCCGCCGGTCTTTTTGGAGTCATACTGGAAATAGGCCTGAACATACTTGTCGGTATGATCGCCGATGATCTTGATGGAGTTCTTGTTAGCACCGACAGTGCCGTCGCCGCCCAGACCCCAGAACTTGCACTCGATGGTGCCTTCCGCGGCGGTGTTGGGTGCGTTCTTGTCCTCAGGCAGAGACAGGTTGGTCACATCGTCCACGATGCCGATGGTGAACTGGCGCTGAATGGTGCCGTTCTGCATGGCGGTGTAGATGGCAAAGACAGATGCGGGAGGCGTATCCTTGGAGCCCAGACCGTAGCGGCCGCCGAAGACCTTGATGTCGGTGCGGCCGGCGTTGGCCAGAGCGGTGACAACATCCTGATACAGGGGCTCGCCCAGGGAGCCGGGCTCCTTGGTGCGGTCCAGAACGGCGATCTGCTTGCAGGAGGCGGGGATGGCAGCCAGCAGCTTCTCGGCAACGAACGGACGGAACAGGCGGACCTTCACCAGGCCGACCTTCTCGCCGTGGGCGTTCAGATAGTCGATGACTTCCTCAGCCACATCGTTGATGGAGCCCATGGCGACGATCACGCGGTCCGCATCGGCAGCGCCGTAGTAGTTGAACAGCTGATAATCGGTGCCCAGCTTCTCGTTGATCTTGTGCATATACTTCTCGACCACGGCGGGCAGCTCGTCATAATAACGGTTGCAGGCCTCGCGGTTCTGGAAGAAGATATCGCCGTTCTCATGAGAGCCGCGCATGGCGGGATGCTCGGGGTTCAGAGCGTGCTCCTTGAAGGCCTTGACGGCGTCCATGGGACAGAGCTCCTTCAGATCCTCAAAATCCCAGACAGCGATCTTCTGGATCTCGTGAGAGGTGCGGAAGCCGTCGAAGAAGTTGATGAAGGGGACCTTGCCCTCCAGCGCAGCCAGATGGGCCACGGGAGCCAGATCCATGACTTCCTGCGGATTGGTCTCGCACAGCATGGCGAAGCCGGTCTGACGGCAGGCGTACACATCGGAATGATCGCCGAAGATGTTCAGCGCGTGGGTGGAGACGGTACGGGCGGAAACATGGAACACGGAGGGAAGCTGCTCTGCTGCGATCTTATACATGTTGGGGATCATCAGCAGCAGGCCCTGGGACGCGGTGTAGGTGGTGGTCAGGGCGCCGGTGCCCAGACTGCCGTGGACCGCGCCGGCGGCGCCGGCTTCGGACTGCATCTCCACGACCTTCACCTGATTGCCGAAGATGTTCTTCAGACCATTGGCGGACCACTGGTCAACAAAGTCGGCCATGGGGCTGGAGGGCGTGATGGGGTAGATGGCAGCAACTTCGGTGAATGCATAGGATACATGCGCCGCGGCGTTGTTGCCGTCCATGGATTTCATTTTTCTTGCCATAGATGGATTGCCTCCTTTTATATTTGCAAGGTTAAAAAACGGACATAATAGACCAAGCTTTATTTTAGCAGGAAAAGCCCTGGATGTAAACTGCTTTCTCGCATTTTTTTTCGAAAAAACAGACAAACTTCCATTGCCTTTTGTGCTCAGGAACGAAAACCCGCCGAAATTTCAGGCATTTTGCCGCCTTCCGGGCGAAATCCGCCGGAATCTGTCCGGAAAAGGCCCCTTTCGATTGCATGAGAAAACAGAATATGCTATGATGGAAAAAACCGGCGCGCTGCAAAACCGCGCCGGCGCAAAGAGAAAAGCAGCGGGAGGAAGCGCTATGGTAGCAAATATCCATTCCTGCGGGATCGTCGGCATCAAGGGCCAGCCGGTGCTGTGCCAGTGCGATCTCAGCGGCGGGCTGCCGCAATTTGATATCGTGGGCCTGCCGGACGCCTCGGTCAAGGAGGCCCGGGACAGAGTCCGGGCGGCGGTGAAAAACTGCGGCTTCAATTTTCCCCAGCGGCGCATCACGGTGAATCTGGCCCCCGGCGACCTGAAAAAGGAAGGCCCGGTCTATGACCTGCCCATGCTGGTGGGCCTGCTGTGCGCCTCCGGCCAGCTCCCGCCCCCGCCTGCCGACGCAGGCTTTCTGGGCGAGCTGACGCTGGAGGGCAGGCTCCAGCCGGCCTCCGGGGTGCTGCCCATGGCCATGGCTGCCCGGGAGGCAGGGCTGACTGCCCTGTTCGTCCCGGCGGAAAATGCCGCGGAGGCCAGCGTCTGCCAGGGCCTGACGGTCTATCCCGTCCGGGATGTGGCCCAGCTGACCCGGCATCTGGAGGGCGCAGAGCTCATTCAGCCGGAGCCGCCCTTCCAGTTCCATACCGTCCGGCCGGACAGCCTGGACTTTGCCGATGTGATGGGGCAGGAGAGCGTCAAGCGTGCGCTGGAGATCGCCGCCGCCGGCTCCCACCATATCCTGATGATCGGCCCGCCGGGCAGCGGCAAGAGCATGCTGGCCAAGCGCCTGCCCTCCATCCTGCCGGATCTGACGCTGGAGGAATCGCTGGAGAGCAGCAAGGTCTATTCTGTGGCGGGCCTTTTGGGCAGACACCAGCCCATGCTCCAGGCCCGGCCCTTCCGCAGCCCCCATCATACGGTCTCTGCTGTGGGCATGGCCGGCGGCGGCGCAGGGCGGACCAGACCGGGCGAGATCTCCCTCTCCCACAACGGGGTTTTGTTTCTGGACGAGCTGCCGGAGTTTCGCCGGGATGTGATCGAGACGCTGCGCCAGCCGCTGGAGGATGGGCAGGTCACCGTTTCCCGCATCAGCGGCAGCTGCACCTATCCCAGCCGCTTTATGCTGGTGTGCGCCATGAATCCCTGCCGCTGCGGCTATTTCGGCCATCCCTCCGGCCGATGCACCTGCTCGGAGCAGAGCATCCGCAATTACCGCAAGAAGATCTCCGGCCCCATGCTGGATCGGATCGACCTGCACATCAATGTGCCCAGCGTCCCCTATGAGCAGCTGAAGGACCGGAAGCCCGCAGAAAGCTCGGAGCGCATCCGGGAGCGGGTCAACCGGGCCCGGGACATCCAGAAGCGCCGCTATGCCGGGACGGGCGTCTATTGCAACGCCCAGCTGCTCCCCGGCATGATGCGGGACTGCTGCCCGCTGACGGAGGAGGCCCGGCTGCTGATGGAGGGAGCCTTTGACCGGCTGGGCCTTTCCGCCCGGTCCTATGACCGGATCCTGAAGGTGGCCAGGACCATTGCCGACCTGGCCGGGGAGGAACAGATCTCCGAGCTGCACGCGGCGGAGGCCATCCAATACCGCTCGCTGGACCGGGAAGCGCTGCTTTGATCCGCAAGGAACACGCGGCTTCGACGGGAAATTACAAAGTGTTTTCGATTTTTCACCGGCTCATTTTGTGGAAAACTCTGTGGAGAATGTGAATAACCCGCGGAAAATCAGGCGGGATCCTTTTTCCACAGCGGTGGATTGCGAAAATTTCCCTTCCATTTTTCAGAAAAACGCGGTTTTTTCCAAAACCAAAAGTTTACCCCGCTTTACAATTCCCATCGCAAAAGGCCCAGAAGGCGTTTTCGCCATGCCGGCCCGAGAAAAAAACAGCGCCGCCGCATGCTTTGCGCATTGCGGCGGCGTTTTGCGTGAGGAAAAAGCGGGCTTCAGTGCTTGGCGGTGCGAAAGGACTTGTCGCCGAAGAAAAACAGCGCCAGCGTCCCCGGGCCGACATGCGCGCCGGTGACGGGTTCATAGCAGACGGTCATGATCTCCCGGGGCGGCGCATTGCGGTTCAAAAGCTCCGCCAGAAGGGCCGCGTCCTTGGGGCAGTCGCCATGGGCGATGCCGACGGTCTGCGCGCCGGCGTCCTGCACATAGGCCTCATACTGCTCCGCCAGAGCGCGGATGGACTTTTCCCGGCCGATGACCTTGCCGAAGCCCACGATCTTGCCCTCCTCGTTGCCCTTCAGCAGGGGCTTGATGTGCAGGGCGATGCCCAGCATGGAGGCCAGATTGGACAGCCGGCCGGCGGCGCGGAGATATTTCAGGTCGCCCACGGTAAAGACCTGACACATATGATAGCGCAGCTCGTTGAGGAAGTTTGCCGTATCCAGCAGCGACATCCCCTGATCCCGGCAGTCTGCCGCCCGCAGCACCATCAGGCCCTCGCCCAGCGACGCGCTGAAGGTGTCCACCAGAATGATCTGCCGCTGGGGAAACTCCTCCCGCAGCTGGTGGGCTGCCATGCAGGCGGAGGAATAGGCGCCGCTAATGCCGGAGGACATGCTCACCAGCAGAATGTCCTCATCGCGCTCCAGCATGGGCCGGAAAAAATCGATGTATTCCTGCGGTGGGATCTGAGAGGTGGAGGCCTTGTGCCCTGCGCGCATGGCGGCATAATAGGAGGGGCCGTCAAAGGCATTGAGCTCGTGACAGGCCTGCTCTTGTCCGTCCAGATAATAGTGGAAGGGGATCACGCTGATCTGCCGCTGCTGCAGCAGAGCGGTATCCAGATTGGCAGAGGTATCGGTGACGATGGAAAACATGAGGATCCTTCTTTCATCTAATGTGCGATATCATATTATCATGCCTGAAAGATTATTTCAAGCGCTTTTCCGCAGGCTGCCGCTTATTTCGTCAGCTGCTCCATTTCGTCCAGCAGCTGGCCGAACAGCTCCAGCGCGTCGTTGACGGGCTTGGGAGAGGCCATATCCACGCCGGCGATCTTCAACAGGGAGATGGGATCCTGGCTGCCGCCGGAGGAGAGGAACTTCTTGTAATCCGCCACGGCGGGAGCGCCTTCCTTCAGGATGCGCATGGCGATGGCGATGGCGGCGGAGAAGCCGGTGGCATACTGGAACACATAATAATCATAATAGAAGTGCGGGATGCGGGCCCACTCCATGGCGATGCCCTGATCCACCACCATCTGGTCGCCGTAATAGAGCTTGTTCAGGTCGTGGTAGGCCTTGCAGAGGAAGTCGGCCGTAAGCGCCTGGCCGCCCTCGGCGGCTTCGCCCATGATCTTTTCAAACTCGGCAAACATGGTCTGGCGATAGAGGGTGGTGCGGAACTGCTCCAGGAAATGATTGATCAGATAGGCCCGCTGCTTTTTGTCGGTGGTCTTTTTCAGCAGATGCTGCATCATCAGCACCTCGTTGCAGGTGGAGGCGACCTCCGCCACAAAGATCACATAGCCCGCCGTACACTGGGGCTGGTTCTTTCTGGAATAATAGCTGTGAAGGGAATGGCCCATTTCGTGGGCCAGGGTAAACTGGCTGTCCAGATCGTTTTTGAAGTTGAGCAGCACATAGGGATGGGGGTCGCCGCCGGCGGAATAAGCGCCGCCGCGCTTGCCCTCGTTTTCATAGACATCGATCCAGCGCTGGTCAAAGCCCTCCTTCAGGATGGAGATATAATCCTCGCCCAAAACAGCCAGTGCATTCAAAACATTCTGCTTTGCCTGCTCAAAGGAGATGGGCTGGGAGGCCTCAGCCACGATGGGCGTATAGACATCATACATATGCAGCTCATCCAGCCCCAGCAGCTTTTTCCGCAGGGCCATGTAGCGATACATTTTGTCCAGATTGTTATGGACGGCCTCGATCAGGCTGTGGTAGACCGAGGTGGGGACCTCCGTGCCGTCCAGCGCGGCCTCCAGCGTGGAATCATAATGCCGGGCCCGGGCGTGGAAGATCAGCTGCTTGAACTGGCCGTCCAGCATGGTGGCCAGAGAGTTGCGGTAGCCGTAAAGAGTGTTGTAGAAGGTCTCAAAAGTGGTCTTGCGCAGGCCGGCGTCGTCGCCCCGCAGCAGGAACACAAGGCTCTCCTGCGTCAGCGGATGGGTCTGCCCCTTGCTGTCGGCAACATCGGGGAAGCGCAGGTCCGCGTTGCGGAAGCTGGAGGCGATGGAGGAGGGGGCGCTGGAGATCTCGCCGGCAGCAGCCAGCAGGGCCTCCTCCTGGGGAGAAAGAATATGCGCCTTCATGCGGCGGATCTTCTGGATGGGGCGGCGGTAGACCGCCAGCGCGGGCTCTTCCGCAAAAAAGCGCTCCAGCGTCTCGTCGGGGATGGCCAGCAGCTCGGGGACGGCAAAGGCCGTGGCGCTCTCCAGAGCCACCGCCAGCGACATGGCCTTGCTGCGCATATCCTGATAAAAGCTGTTGCCCATGTCCTCGTCGCCCTTGCGGGAGGCATAGTTGAAAAGCAGCATGAGGCGGCGCTCCGCTTCGTCAGAGGCCTTGAAATAGGCCAGCAGATCGGCGGCGCTGCGGCCAAGCCTGCCCTGAAAGGCGGCGCACTGGCCGGGAAGGGCCTTCAGCGTTTCGTGCTCTGCGCTCCAGGCGGCGTCGGAGGGAAAGATATCCTCGGTGGCCCAGGTGGTTTCCTTTTTGACCTCGCTGCGCTTGGGAATACGGTTTTCTGCCATGATCGTTTCCTCCAAATCTTAAAATGTCGTTGTGTGTATCGTTACTTTTTTCCCGCCGGGCCGGTTTTATTCCGCCGGGGGTGCTTTCGGCGCGGTGCGGCGGTTGATGGCAAACAGCGCTGCCAGCAACAGCGCCGCGCTGCCGAGAAAGGCCAGGACGATGGCCGTGCCGTTTTCTCCGTAATGCTCCGCAAACCAGGAAAACAGGAAGGAGGAGCCGTTGAAGACGATATGCATGGCGATGCAGGGCCGCAGGCTGTCGGTGCGCTTGCGCACATAGCCCAGAATACAGCCCACCGCCCCGGCATAGATCATCCAGATGGGGCTGGAATGGACGCCGCCGAACAGGATGCCCTGGAAAATAGCCGCCGCCCCGGCAGGGACCATGGCGCAGAAGGCCTCGTAGATCAGACCGCGGAACAAAAGCTCCTCGATCACCGGGCCGGCCAGCACGGTGGCCGCCACATCCAGCAGGGGAGAGGCCGTGGTGAGCACGGAGGAGGCCTCTTCATAAACGCTGACCCATGCCTTCGGCCAGGGAAACAGCGCCACGGCCATCGAAGTCCAGAAGGCCGCCGCCAGCCCCAAAACTGCCCCCAGAAGGACCAGCGCCGGCGTGCTTTTCCGGTCCAGACCAGTATATTGGCTCAGGCTCCGGTGATGTTTGCGGGCAAGCAGCAGCAGCACCAGGATCACGATCCCATAGGAGATCAGCAGCAGCTCGGTCTGGTGCGCGCTGATCAGCTCCAGCAGCTGGGCGTCGATCTCTGCAAAGCTGCCGCCGGAGGCCAGCAGACTGCGGCCGCGGACCAGCGCCACCGCCAGACTGGCCAGCAGCTGAGAGCCCAGCAGCAGCCCCACAAAGCCGATGATCCGAACAAACGGCGCGTAACGGGATCTGTTTTTCATGAAAGCCCCTCTTTGTTTCCATAGGATGAACTTTATTATAAACGGTTCTTGCAGGATTTGCAATCCGGCTGTATAATCAATTCAAGAGGAGTTTACATTTAGGCGGTGATCTGACCTGTGACAACAAAAGAAAAAGCGGCGGCGGTGGTGGATATCCTGAAGGAGCGCTATCCGGACACCTGTTCGCTGGTGGCGGAAAAGGATTATGAGCTGCTGTTTTCCACCCGGCTCTCGGCCCAGTGTACCGACGCCCGGGTGAATCTGGTGACGAAGGAGCTTTATGCCCGCTATCCCACGCTGCAGGCGCTGGCGGAGGCGGATCTGGAGGAGCTCTGCGCCATCGTCAAGCCCTGCGGCCTGTTCCGCACCAAGGCAAACGACATCAAAAACAGCGCAAAGTTGCTGCTGGAGCGCTTTGGCGGCAGAGTGCCCGACACCATGGAGGAGCTGCTGACCCTGCCCGGCGTGGGCCGGAAGACGGCCAATCTGATCCTTTCCGATATTTACGGCAAGCCCGCCATCGTGGCGGATACCCACTGTATCCGCATCAGCAGCCGGCTGGGGCTGGTGCCGCCGGCGTGCGGCAAGGATCCCTATAAGGTGGAGCTGGCGCTGAAGCAGGTGGTGGAGCCTGCGGAGCAGGCCAGCCTGTGCCATCGCTTCGTGCATTTCGGCCGGGATATCTGCACGGCCCGCAGCCCCCGGTGCGGAGAATGTCCGCTGCGGGAGCTGTGTACGCAGCCGCAAAAGCTGTAAAGCGATCCCCCATTCCACAAAAAAGGCAGCCCGTTTGGGCTGCCTTTCGGAATTTCCCGGGGAATGGAGCTTAGCTGCAGAGCTGCAGGATCACATCGGTGAACATCTTCGCGCTGAGCATCAGCTCGTCGATGACGGCGAACTCGTCTGCGCCGTGCATCCGGTTGTCCGTCCCGGGCAGAGCGCAGCCAAAGGCAACGCCGCCCTCAATCTCGTGGACATAGGTGCCGCCGCCGATGGCAAGGCATTCGCCCTTCAGGCCGGTATACGCCTCATAGGTCTTCAGCAGCGTCTGGCAGAGGACGGAATCGGCGGGCGTATGGTGGGGCGCAGACATCCGGGGCCGGTCCAGCACCTCGAAATGGCACTGGTCAAAGGCCTTTTCCACCACGAAGCGCACATTGCCCTCGTTTGCGCACAGGGGGCAGCGGCTGTCGAACTGGGCGGTAAAGCCCGTCAGATCCAGCTGCAGCTTGGAGAGCACCAGCGTCAGCTTTCCGGAGATCTCATCCTCCTGCGCCACGCCAAGGGCCTGGCCGTAATTATCGCCGAAGGGAAAGAGCCGGGCCAGATTGCGGATGCTCTCCTGCCCGCAGGAATCCGCCAGCGGCAGCGCGGCCAGCAGGCCAAGCATGGCGATCTGGGCGTTTTTGCCCGTCTCGGGAGATGCGGCGTGAGCGCTGACGCCCAGCGCATGGAGATGCAGCTTTCCGTTTTCCTCCGTCAGGGTGAAGGTGACGCCGGTCTCCGCCTGATGCTTTTCCGCATAGGGGCGGACCGCTTCGGCAGAGATGCCCTCCAGCCAGGCGTCGCATTCCCGGGTGACGATGTTGGTGGTGGTGCCGCCATGGATGGCGCAGACCCGGGGCAGCGCAGGATCCTCGTCCCATTTTGCGCCGAATATGGGCTTATAGCCGCCCTTTTCAATGTTGATGACGGGATATTCCGCGTCGGGAGAGAAGCTCACCGGCGGCGCCGCTTCCAGCGGCAGATAATCCAGATCCTCGCTGCCCGTCTCCTCGGCGGAGCCCAGGATCAGCCGGACGCCCTTTTTCAGCTGGGGGCAGAGCTCCTTGGCGGCCTTCAGCGCCCAAAGCGCCACAACGGCGGGGCCCTTGTCGTCGGCGGTGCCGCGGCCATAGATACGGCCGTCCCGGACGGTCATCTCATAGGGCGGCATGGTCCAGCCGGAGCCTTCGCTGACCACATCCAAATGGGCAAGAATGCCCAGATAGGCCGGCTGGGGGCCAACCTCTGCGGTGATCACATAGTTGTCAAAGTTTTTAGTGGAAAGCCCCCGCTCCTCCGCCAGCTTTTTGCCCTCCATCAGAACTTCGTAGGGTCCCTTGCCAAAGGGCATACCCTCCTGCATGGGCTCCCGTTCGCTCTTGATGCGGATCAGACGGGCGATATCCGCCAGGATCTGCTCCTGCTTGTCCGCAAAATAGGCCTCGATCTCTTTCTGATACATTTGCGTTTCCTCCTTACAGACTTTCTCGATCTATTGATGTTCCTGTGTTTCCTGCGGTTTCCGGGGCAAAACGCCCTCCAGATCAAAGGGCGGCGTATATTCCTCCCGGGCGGAGCGCCGCTCCTGCCCAAAGCCCTGCAGGCCCAGCGCCAGCGCCCGCTCCGCCACCCTTTCATATTCATAGGTGGTGATCCGCCGGTCCAGCTCCGGAAAAGCCTTGCAGGCCGGCGTGGGGGTGTATTGGCTCATGAGGCTCAGCAAAAAGGAATCCGCCGGCAGATTATCGTGGAGCCAGTCCATCAGCCGCAGGGAATCCCGTATACAGCCGGGCAGGACCAGATGCCGCACGATGAGCCCCCGGGAAAGCAGCCCGCCGGAATAGACCAGCCGGGGCTGCTGCCGGTGCATCTCCAGAATGGCCCGGGACGCCGCTTCAAAATAATCTGCCGCGCCGGAGTATTTTTCCGAAAGCACCGGGCTGAAATATTTCAGGTCGGGGAGATAGATGTCAATGCTGCCCTCCCAAAGGCGCAGCGTTTCCACCCGCTCATAGCCGCCGCAGTTCATCACCACGGGGATCCCCGGCTTTGCCAGCGAAAGCGCCTGCAGGATCTGCGGGGTAAAGTGGGTGGGCGTGACAAGGTTCAGGTTGTGGACGCCGCTCTGCTCCAGCTGGGTCAAAATCTCCGACAGCCGTTCCGGCGAGACCTCCATGCCGAAGCCCTCGCGGCTGATCTTCCGGTTCTGGCAGAAGACGCAGCCCAGCGTGCAGCCGGAGAAAAACACCGTCCCAGAGCCGTTCGTTCCGCTGATGCAGGGCTCCTCCCAGAGATGTTTGGCCGCCCGGGCCAGACGGATCTGCGTTCCCATGCCGCAGAAGCCCGGCGAGACCGACCGGTCTGCGCCGCAGGCGCGGGGACATAGCATACAGCCGTTCAAGGCACTTCCCTCCATTCTTCTGCCATCATAACACATCTCCGGGATTTCCGCCATGATTTTCTTGCCTTTTTGCCGGAAAAAGTTATAATAGGAACCAGAACGCCCCGGGCCACGCCGGGGCAGGGCCTGAAAGGAGCTGTTTTCCATGAAGGATGGATTTATTAAGGTTGCGTCCGTGGCGCCGGAGCTGCGTCTGGCGGACTGCAGGTATAACGCGGAAAAGATCCTGGAGGCCGCGCGGCAGGCGGCGGCCCAGGGCGCAAAGCTGCTGATCACGCCGGAGCTCTCCATCACCGGCTACACCTGCGCGGATCTGTTTTTCCAGAAGACCCTGCTGGACAGCGCGGAGCAGGCGCTGGAATATCTGCGCCGGGAGACGGCGAAGCTGGAGCTGCTGCTGGCGGTGGGCATGCCGGTGCGGCATCTGGGAAAGCTGTTCAACTGCGGCGTGATGCTGTATCAGGGCGAGATCCTGGGTGTGGTGCCCAAGGTGAACCTGTGCAACTATGAGGAGTTTTACGAGAGCCGCATCTTCCAGCCTGCGCCGGAGGGCATCAGCTATCTCTGTCTGGGCGGGGACGAGGAATATGCCCCCTTCGGGCCGGGCCAGCGCTTTGCCTGCCGGGAAAATCCGGATTTCACCGTGGGACTGGAGATCTGCGAGGATCTGTGGGTCCCCGTTTCCCCTGCGGCGGAGATGTGCCGCAGCGGCGCCACCATCATCGGCAATCTTTGCGCCAGCCACGACGGCATCGGCCGGGTGCAGGAGCATCAGATCCTTGCCGTCTCCCAGAGCCAGAAGCTCCGCTGCGGCTATATCCTCTCTGTGGCGGGTCCACAGGAGAGCACCGGCGATCAGGTCTTTTCCGGTCAGCAGCTCATTTGTGAAAACGGCGAGCTTCTGGCGGAAAAAAAGCCCTTTGAAACGGGCCTTGCCATAACGGAGATCGATGTGCAGCGTCTGGTCGCCCAGCGGCGCAAGATCACGACCTATCCCATGCAGAGCGGCGAACCCCGGCCGGACTGCGTGCCCTTCTCCATGACCCAGACGGAGACGAAGCTCACCCGGAAGATCGCAAGGGATCCCTACCTGCCGGAGGACCCGGCGGCGCAGGCGGAGGAATGCCGGCATATCTTCCTGATGCAGAGCTATGCCCTGGCCCACCGGCTGGAGCATATCCATGCCAGAGCCGCGGTGGTGGGCGTCTCCGGCGGACTGGATTCCACCCTGACCCTTCTGGTCTGCCACAAGGCCATGGAGCTGCTGGGCCAGAGCCCGGCGCAGGTGGCCGCCGTCACCATGCCCTGCTTCGGGACCACCAGCCGCACCCGCAGCAATGCGGAGCTTTTGTGCCGGGAGCTGGGCATCCCCATGCGCTGCATCCCCATCGGCAGCGCCGTGGAGCAGCATTTTGCCGACATCGGCCATGACCCGGCCGATCACAATGTGACCTTTGAAAACGCTCAGGCCCGGGAGCGGACCCAGGTGCTCATGGATCTTTCCAACGAGCTGGGCGGGATCGTGGTCGGGACCGGCGATTTCAGCGAGCTGGCGCTGGGCTGGGCCACCTATAACGGCGACCATATGAGTATGTACGGCGTCAACGCCGGCATCCCCAAGACCCAGATCCGCCAGGTGGTGCGCTGGTATGCGGAGTCCTGCGGCAATGCGGCGCTGGGCGCCATCCTGAAGGATATTCTGGACACCCCCGTCTCGCCGGAGCTGCTGCCGGCAGACGGCGAAAAGATCACCCAGAAGACCGAGGATCTGGTTGGCCCCTACGAGCTGCACGATTTCTTCCTTTATTATCTGCTGCGCTACGGCTTCACGCCCGGAAAGATCTTCCGCATGGCCTGCTATGCTTTCCGGGGCGAGCACGACGAAAAGACCATTGCCCACTGGCTCAAGCGCTGCTGCCAGCGGTTCTTTACTCAGCAGTATAAGCGCTCCTGTATGCCGGACGGCCCCATGATCGGCCCCCTGAGTCTTTCCCCCAGAAGCGCCTGGCGGATGCCCTCCGACTGCTGGCACACCGCCTGGGATCAGGAGCTGGAAGCGCTGTAAAGCAAAGCACCAGACATGAAAACGCCCGCGTTCCAGACAGGAACGCGGGCTTGCTTTTTCCATTCTTTTATTCGTGCTGACCGCAGAAATGGATCTGGTAATTGTGCAAAGCGTCGGAAATGATCTGAATGGCCGCTTCCCGGCCGTTTACATCGCCGGCCACGGTCTCCTTGCCCTCCAGCGCCTTATAAACGGAGAAGAAATGCGCCATCTCATCAAAAATATGCCCCGGCAGATCCATGATGTCGTGATACATATTATACATGGGGTCGGAGAAGGGGATGGCGATGATCTTTTCATCGTTTTTGCCGCCGTCGGTCATGGAGATATAGCCGATGGGGTAGCAGCGCACCAGCGTCAGCGGCTCCAGCGCCTCCGAGCACAGGACCAGAACATCCAGCGGGTCGTTGTCGTCGCCGTAGGTGCGGGGGATAAAGCCGTAGTTCGCGGGATAATGAGTGGAGGTATAAAGGATCCGGTCCAGAATGATAAAGCCGGTCTCCTTGTCCAGCTCATATTTCTTCTTGCTGCCCTTGGGGATCTCGATGACGGCCAGAAAGTCGTCGGGATGGATCCGCTCCGGGTTCACATTGTGCCAAATATTCATGGGTATGATCGCGCTCCTTCTGCGGGATGATTTACTGCATCAGTATAGCACGCTTCTCTCCAAAACGCAACCTAAGATCCTGCGGTCCCGTCCGGCCCGGCCGCAGGCCGCAGCTCCACGGTCCTGCCGCCCAGATCCTCATAAAGACGGTGGGAGATGGAGAGCACGGTGCGCCCCTCCGAGGCGCGGTGCAGCGCCTTCAAAACGCGGGCCTCGGTCTCGGCGTCCAGATTGGCGGTGATCTCGTCCAGCAGCAGAATGGCCGGATCCGCCGCCGCGGCGCGGGCGATGGAAAGCAGCTGCCATTCTCCCTGAGAAAACATCCCGTCGGTGCAGACGGCGGAATAGCCCCCCGGCAGCGACCGGATGGGTTCATCCATTCCGGCGAGCCGGGCCGCGGCGTGGGCCATTTCCTCGGTGATGCCCGGGTCGGAAAGGGTGATCTGCTCCAGCACCGTCCCCGGCACGCGGGAAAAATGCTGCTCCACGCAGCCGATGCAGGCCCGCCGCTGGCGGTCCGTGATGGCGGAGACATCCACGCCGCCGATGGTGATCGTCCCGGCCTGGGGCCGGTAAAGCCCCAACAGCAGACGGAACACCGTGCTCTTGCCGGCGCCGGTCCTGCCTGCGAGGGTGACCTGCTCGCCCTCCTTCACCGTCATGGAAAAGTCGCGGAGCACGGGCATGTCCCCATAGCCGAAGGTCACATGGGAAAGGACGATATCCCCCCGCGGAGCGGCTTCCTGCTCCTGCGGGACGGCCCGTTCCGCCTGCCCGAGAAAGGCGTCGATCCGCTTGACGCCCGCCATGGCCGACTGGATGGTCTGGATTTCCATGCCGAGGCTCTCAATGGGGGTGAAAATGCGGGAGATATAGTCGATGACGGCCACCGAAGTGCCCACCGACATTCCGAACAGGGCCAGGATCTCCGCCTTGCCGGAGGCGGAGAGCAGCATCACGATGCCCACCACTGCGGCGTTCAGCAGAAATACCACGGGCGAATAGATCGCGTCGTAAAAGTTGGTCTTTTCCACGGCGGCATAGCTGGCGCCGATGCTTTTGTCATAGCGCCGCTCCATATAGTCCTCGGTGCCCAGCGCGTGGATGGTGCGGATGTTGTGCAGGGTCTCCGGGACCTGCCCGGAAACGGCGGCGACGGCGCGCCGGTTGTCCAGCTGGGCGGCAAGCATCTTCTTCTGCACATGGCGGGTAAAGAGCGCAAAGAAGGGAAGGACCGCCAGCAAGACCAGCGCAAGCCCCGTGTTTTTCACTGCGATGATCCCAAGGATGGAAAGAATGCGGCAGGCGTCGGCCACCATGCTGATGATGCCGGAGGTAAAGAGGGCCTCCACGGTGTCCACATCGCCGGAAAAGCGCGCCGCCACCTGTCCGGGGTTTTGCGCGACCAGGGTGTCTGCCGGCAGACGGGTGAGCTTGTGCGACATTTCGGAGCGCAGGGCGTGGGTCATTTTCTGGCCGAAAAGCACCAGCAGCGTTTCCTGCGCTGAAGAAAACAGGCCCTCCAGCACAAGGCTCCCGAAATAGAGGAGCACAGCGGCGAAGGTGAGGGAGGTCCCGGCGTTCAGCCGGTCGATGACGCGGGCCAGCAGCAGCGGCGGGATCAGCGACGCGCCCACAGAGCCCGCCACGCACAAAAGGGTCCCGGCGGTAAGCAAGCGATGGGTCAGCGCCGCCGTGCGGACCGCTGCAAAAACGCCGGTGTTATGCTTCTTCATGCCCGTTGCCTCCTGTCTGGCTTTCATACAGCAGCCGATATGCCGGGACGGAGCGCATCAGCTCCGCATGGGTGCCGACGACGGTCTTTCCGTCCTCCATAAAGATGATCTTCCGCATCTGCGGGAAATGATACAGGCGGTGGGAGATCAGAAACACCACCTTATCCTTCGCATATTCCTGCAGATCGGCGAAAACCGTGTCCTCCGTGTTCCGATCCAGCGCGGAAAAGGGATCGTCCAGGATCATCACCGGGCGCGGATGCGCCAGCGTTCTGGCAAGGGCAAGGCGCTGCGCCTGACCGCCGGAAAGGCGGACGCCGCTGCTGCCCACCACAGTGTCCGCGCCGTTTTCCATGGCCCTGACCTCGCCGTCCAGCGCGACGGCGGCAAGATAGGGCGATGCATCCTGTCCGCTGCCGCAAAGCACATTGTTTCGCAGCGTATCGGCGCTGAGCTCCGGATCGTGGCCCAGATATCCAACGGTGGCCGCGATTTCCCGGGGGGAGAGGGAGGAAAGCTCCCGGCTGCCGAAGCGAAGGGAGCCGCCATAGGGCGCTTCACAGAGAAACGCCCGCCCGAAGGTGGATTTGCCGCAGGCCACCGGACCGGTGACGCCGATCATGTCTCCCGGTTGCGCCGTCAGCGAAAGGCCGGAAAAGACCGGCGCTCCGCCGTAAGAGAAGGAGAGCCCCTCCAGCGTCACCGGCTCCGGCTGGGGAACATTCAGGGCTTCCAGCGGCTCCGGCGGCTTCATCAGCGGCTTGATCCGCTTCCACGAGACCTGGGCCTTCTGCACAGAGTTAAAGAGCTTTGCCACCTTGGAGGATTTGACCGTCAGCTTGGTAAAGCAGGAGAGAAAGGTGGTAAACGCCGCGATATCCCACGGGCGCCAGCCCGTCCCCAGGACATTTTTTGCGCCGAACCACAGGATGAACAAAACCCCTGCGCCCAACGCCGCGAGATACAGCGGCGGAAGGGCCGACTGCCAGATATTGCTCTTGACCGCGGTGGTTTCATAGGCGTCCAGCGTCTGCTCATAGCGCTCTGCCCGGACGGTCTCGCAGCCATAAATGCGGTAGGTCACGGCATTTTCCGCCCGATCCAGCGTGGCGCTGCTCAGCGCGCCGGCGGCTTTTTTATAGGCTGCCCCCGCCCGCTGGACCGGTTTTTTCATCCGCGCCGCGCAGAAATAGGAGATGGGGGTGAACATGAGACTGAGCAGCGCCAGCCGCCAGTCGTAAACCAGAAGCATCACCCCATAGCTGACCATCACCACGCCGGTGTCAAAGACCTCGGTGGTGAACTTGCGCATCCCCTCCACGCAGTCGTCCACATCCGAGATGGCCTTGGTCATCAGCTCTCCGGCGCCCTCCTGCTCCAGAGCGGCCCGGCTGGAGCGCACCAGATTGCCGTAAAGGATCCCCTTCATCCGCCGGTTGATGTGGTTGGCGAAGCGGCGGACATAAAAGCGCTTGACGAACCGCGCCGACTGCACCACCAGAACGATGACAAGATAGGCGGCCACCAGCGCCGCCATTTTCCTAGCGGTCTCCTTCCCACCGAGAATATCGGCAAGGCATTGGGTCAGGCGGCCTTCAAACCACGGCGTGGCAAGCAGGCCCACATTATAGAGCAGACCGGAAACGGTCACAAAGGTCAGCGCCAGCCATTCTGCCAGGAAGTAGGAGGAGATCCTGTCGGAGCGGAAGGCGTTTTTCTTTTTTTCCATGCGTTCACTTCCCTTGCGGTTTGATAAAGTGGGGAAAGCCCGCGCGGCTTTCCGCCTTGGAGGCGGCGTAGAGCCTGTCCAGCGTCGCCGCAAAGCCTTTGGCCTCCTCCTCCGGCAGGAGGGAGAGCAGGTATTCGTAAAAGGCCGTCTCGATCTCCGCCTTGGAGGCCTTCAGGGTCTCTGCCTGTTCCGTGGGATAAAGCAGCTGGCTGCGCCGGTCGTTGGGCGCGTCCCGGCGCACCAGAAAGCCCTTTGTCTCAAGGTTTTTTGTCCTTCGGGCGATGGCCGCCTTGTCCGCGTGCAGAAGCTCCGCCAGCCTTGCCTGGGTGCAGCCGGGATTGTGGCGCAGCGCATGGATCAGATCGATCTCCGCCGTGCCGACGCCCTCCTCCCGCAGGGAGAATAAGACGAGCTTTTCCGCTTCCCGGGCGATTTTCGTGATCTTCCGTTCGGTAATGTCCATAGGTCCCTCCGAAATGATTTCGTTGTAGATACATCGTTGTATCTGCAATCATTATAGCCGGGATCACCGCTTTGTCAAGCCTCTTCTTTGCAAAAGATATGCCGTTTTGAAAAATCCGCCGGTCCCGGTTCTGAATCGGACAGGCCGGACATACCCTTGGAGCAAGGGAGATGAGAACATGCAGGAAAACATGGATCTGATGAAAAGCTTTCACACGGCGGCGGCGCTGCTGCCGGAACGGCTCTGGCGGGCGGCTTATAGCCTTTCGGAGGAGCAGCGGGCTCAGTGCGAGGAGCTGCGGGTGCGGCTGGATCGCCCGCTGGCAGCGACGGTGGCGGGAAAAACGGTGCGGCTGGGGAAGGAGCCGGTGCTTCCCGTAAAGGCGGAGCTGGACGAGCTTCTGGCCCGGGCCACGGAAAGCTCGGTACATACCTATCTGGAGCAGCTGCGCCAGGGCTTTCTGACCACCAAATACGGCCACCGGATCGGCCTCTGCGCCCAGGCGCCGGAAGGGAGAGGGCGGGCGCTTCGGGGGCTTTCCTCAGTGAATATCCGCGTGGCGCGGCAGCTGGAGGAAGCGGGCAGCGAGCTGCCCATCGCCGGCCCCGGCGGCTTTCAGAGCACGCTGATCCTGGCCCCGCCGGGCGCAGGGAAAACAACGCTGCTGCGGGAGCTGTGCCGCCGGCTCTCCGAACGCTTCCGGGTGGCCGTGGCCGATGAGCGCTACGAGATCGCCGCCTGCTCCGGCGGCGCGCCCCGGTTCCATATCGGACAGTGCGACATCATGTCCGGCGGCAAAAAGCGGGAGACCATCCCCATGCTGCTGCGCTCCATGTCGCCCCAGATCCTGGCGGTGGACGAGATCACCGAGGAGGAGGACTGCCGGAGCCTGCTTTCCTGTCTGGGCTGCGGCTGCCAGCTGCTGGCAACGGCCCACGGCAGCACGCTGGCGGACCTTACCCGGCGGCCCGCCTATCAGGGCCTGCTGGCGGCGGGCGCCTTTCGGCAGGTGATTTTGATCCAGACGCAGGAGGGCTACCGGAGCTATACGCTGCAGACCATGCCGCAGGTGCTGTGATCCGGCTGCTGGGGGCGGCGCTGCTGCTTTTGGGCGCGCTGCTGGCCGGACAGGCGCTCACCGGGCTGCTGCGGCGGAAGCGGGCAGTGCTGCGGGAGCTGCGGGGCTTCGTGGAGACGCTGCAGGCAGAGCTGCTTCAGCGGGGGACGCCGCTTCCGGAGCTTTTCGCCCGGCAGGCAGACCGGCAGGGCCTTCTGTGGGAGCCTGTCCGGGACTGCGGCAAGGCGCTGGCCCGGGGCGTCCCGGCAGACCGGGCTATGGAGCCCCTGCTGGAAACGCTGAAGACCGGGGAGGCCCTGCCGGAGGCTGCCGCCGCACTGGGCGAGCTTTCCCGGGCGCTGGGAAAATATGACGCCGGGACACAGGCCGAGCGCTGTCTTCAGACCTGCGCCCGGCTGGAGGAACAGGAAAAACAGCTTTGGACCACGCTGACGGAAAAGGGCAGGCTCTACCGGGCGCTGAGCTTTTCTGCCGGGGCGGTGCTGGCGCTGATGCTTTGGTGACGAGGGAAAAACATGGATGTTGATCTGATTTTTAAGGTTGCGGCCATCGGGATCCTGGTGGCGGTGCTCAATCAGCTGCTGGTGCGCTCCGGCCGGGAGGAGCAGGCTATGATGACGACGCTTGCCGGGCTTATCGTGGTAATGATGATCCTCATCGGCGAGATCAGCGATATGTTCCGGCTGATCAAGCAGACCTTTGGGCTATGACGGTCCTATGGCTTGGAAGGCTGATTTTGGCGGCATTGATCGCCGTTTGTCTGCTGCAGCTGCTGCGGGGAAAGGCCGGCGCGCTGACGCCCCTCTGCAGCCTGGCGGTGTGTGCCGTGATGGTGGGAGCGATGCTGGCGCCGCTGTCGGCCCTGTGGCAGAAGTGGCAGACGCTTTTGACCCGGTCCGGCGTGGAGATCAGTCTGTTTCTTCCACTTGTAAAGGTTCTTGGCATTACAGCCATGACGCGGCTTTCCGCAGAGCTGTGCCGGGACGCGGGAGAAAAGGCCATTGCCGCCGGCGTGGAGCTTGGGGGCGCGGCCGCGGCGCTGGTGTGTGCGTTTCCGCTGGCGGAAAAGGCGCTTTCGCTCATCGGGGCGCTGGGCGCCTGAGCGCGGCGCTGCTGCTGCTTCTGCTTTTGGCGGGGATGGCCGTTCCTGCCAGCGCGGCAGAGGACGGCAGCTCTCTGCGGCAGGCACTGCCCCAGGAGGCGCAGGAGCTGTTGGAGGATACGCCGATCACCGGCGCCGACCCGCGAAAGACGGCCGGATCCCTTTGGCAAAAGGGCCTGCAGCTGCTGCGGGAGGGGCTGCAGCGGGCGGTCCGTCCGGCGTTCTTGATGGCAGCGGTCTGTCTGCTGCTGTCGCTGCTGGAGAGCTTTTCCAAGGCCTCCGGGCTTACGCTGCCAAACCGCCTGCCCCAGCTGGCCGGGGCTACGGCGATCCTTTTGCTGACCCTTGGAGAACAGCGCTCCATGGCGGCCCAGTGCCGGGTGGTGATCGAACAGCTGGACCGCTTTACAAAGCTTCTGATCACAGTGTTTACCGGCGTTTCCGTGGCGGCGGGCAAGCCGGCCTCCGCCGCAGCCTCCGCCGGAGCGGCCATGCTCTTTTCCGATGGGCTGTTCTGGCTCTCGCAAAAGCTTTTTCTGCCAATGACCACGCTTTTCCTCCTGCTGACCTATGGGGGAAGCATCGCGGAAAATGGGCTGCTGCAAAAGGCTGCGGGGCTGGTGCGCTGGGGGCTGCAGAAGCTGATCCGGATCTTTCTGGCGGCTTATTTCGCTTATCTATCCCTGACCGGTCTGGTGACCGGCGCGGCAGATTCTGCCGCCGTGCGCACGGCGCAGACGCTGACCGGCGCAGTCCCGCTGGTGGGCAATGTGATGGCCAGCGCTTCGGAGACCATTCTGGCGGGAGCCGCCGCCCTGCGGGCGGGCGTCGGATTCTTCGGCTTTGCAGGGGCATTGGCGCTCTGTCTGACACCGTTTCTGCAGGCACTCTGCCACCTGCTGGTGTTTCGCCTGCTGGCGCTGCTGGCCGGATCCTATGCGGAAGGGGGCGTGAAGACCATGCTGGAGGCAGTCTCCGGCGCTTACGGGATGCTGCTGGGCATTTTGGGCGCCTGCTGTGCGCTGCAGTTCATTACCATCGTGGTGAGCCTGACGGTGATCCGGACATGAAAACGCTGATCCATAGCCTGCTGCGGCTGACGGCGGCCGGAGTCCTCTGTGGTGCGCTGCTTTCCCTGGGCGGCAGCGGGGCAAAAAAAGAGATCCTGCGCTTTTGCTGCGCCTGCGTGATGCTGATCCTTGTGCTGACCACCCTGCAGGGACAGACGCTCCCGGAGCTGCCCTTTTCCGCCTATGAGGCGGAGCTGGACCAGACGGTGGAGCAGGCCCGGCAGGAGACGATGACGGAGCTTCTGCACCAGACGCAGCAGGGGCTGGCCCAGGAGGTGGTCCGCATGGCGGCGGCCCGCGGCATCTCCTGCGAGGCCCATGTGACCTGCGCGCTGCAGGAAGGACAGGTGACGGTGACGCAGGTGGAGCTGCTGCTGCCGGAGCTTGCCCCGGCGGGCCTGCAGCAGCTGATGGAGGAGCTTCCGCTGCAGCTGGGCATAACAAGGGAGCAGATCGTGATCCGGGAGGGAAAGCTATGAAAGCATTTGAGAAATTACAGGCCCCGGCATATTGGAAGGCCCTGTTCCATAAGTATAAATATGTTCTTCTGGTGTGTGCGCTGGGGCTGGCGCTGATGCTCTGGCCCAGCGGCGAAAAAAGCGCGGCGGCGCCCTCCCTCTCGGCGGAGGAGGAGACCGCGGAGGAGAGCGTCGCCCGGCTGGAGACGCGGCTCCGGAGCATTCTGGAGCAGATGGACGGCGTAGGCAGGGCGCAGGTGCTGCTGACGGTCAAAAGCGGCAGCGAGAGCATCTATGCCTACGACAAAACCGAATCCCGCAGCGGCGAGGGCGCCGCAGAGACGCTTTCCCGCCAGAGCCAGCTGGTCACCGTCAATGCCGGCGGCAGCCAGACGCCGGTGACCCGCCGACAGGAAAGCCCGGTCTATCTGGGGGCGGCAGTGGTGTGCGAGGGAGGCGGGAGCCCAACGGTACAGCTGGCCGTGACGCGGATCGTGCAATCACTGACCGGGATCCCCAGCGACCATATCGTGATCTCAAAAATGAAACAATAGGAGGCAATACCCATGAAAAAACGAGGAGCGATCTATTCTGTCGTGGCGCTGATGCTGTGCGTGGCGGTCTATCTGAATTGGTATTACAGCAAGGGCGATTCGCTGGAGGAGGGGCAGCAGCAGGCCGACGGCAAGGTGCTGGGCGAATCCGTCCTGGTAGACGGCGTCGCCGGGGCAGATCCGCTGGAGCAGGCGGAGCAGACGGCGGGGCAGGGCAGCGCTTATTTTGCCCAGGCCAGGCTCTCCCGCCAGCAGGCCAGAGACGAAGCCGTTGGGATCCTGACCCAGACGGCGGAAAATGAGAGCGCGGCAGAGGAGGCACGGACTGCCGCCAGCACCAGCATCCAGCTGATGGCCGGCAATGCCATGGTAGAGGCCCGGATCGAGAGCCTGGTCATTGCCAAGGGCTATCAGGACTGCGTGGCTTTCGTTAATGACAGCGGCGTCAATGTCATCGTGGCAAAAACGGAGACCGGCCTGCAGGATACGGATGTGGCCCGCATCCGGGATATCGTCATCAGCGAAGCCAATGTGGCGGCGGAGGCCATCCGCATCATCGAAGCGGAATAAAGCTCTTGCAAAATGGGCAAAGATCCGCTAAAATAGAGCCATCCTACCAAAAGAGGAGCTGAAGGACGATGGCCGAAGAAAAGGCATATCTGGATCTGCAGGAGGAGGATGGCCGCATCCTGATCTCCTTTGCCGCCCTGGGCGAGATCGCCGCGGAAGCGGCGCTGGCCGTCTCCGGCGTGGCTGGGCTGGCCAATGTTCCCCAGGCCGCGGTGAAGGGCGTTCGGGTGGAGCTCAGCGAGATCGGCGTCTGCACCATCGAGGTGCATATCCTGGTGCAGCAGGGGACGGTGTTTTCCCAGACGGCAAAGGCTGTCCAGCGGGCGGTAAAGCTGGCCGTGGACGCGGCGGCGGGCATCGAGGTGGCCGCAGTCAATGTGTTCGTGGCGGGCCTGGCGCTGAAATGATCCGGAAACGATAAAAAACATAAGGCACCCTGACGAAAAGGCTCGTCAGGGTGCCGTTTTGCTATGGGTAGGGCTTACCAGCGGATAAGCTCCGAGGGGATGCATAGGCGGATGCTGCTGTAGCTCTCGTCCTGAGGCTTTTGAAAGACGAAGGTGGGGCCGGCGGCCGCATCGTTCCACAGGTAGGTGAGCACATAGCGCTCGTCCGGCAGGAACCGGTTTTCATTGCGGTAGATGACGGCGTCCTGCCAGCCCTCCTGCAGCAGATCGGTCCACTGCAGCTCCTGTCCGGTCTCCGCGTCGAAGATAAAATGCCGCCAGTGGGGATAGTCCAGCGAGGGATCCAGCTCGCCGTAGCCCGCCGGGTTCTGGACCCAGACGCCGGGCACCGAACTGGTCAGAAGAATATATTTTCCGCCCAGATCGGCCATGCCGTAGTCAAACGAACCCAGATCAAAGGAAGGATCGGAAATGCCAAGCCCTTCATAATAGCCGTAGATGGCCTCATTGCTGCAATAGGTCTGCATATAATCCTGAATGGTTTGGTTGATGGCCTTCCAGCCGGGATAAGCGCCTTCCTTCAGCAGGGCATAGGAGCAGAGCCCCTGTTCCTCCACCTGCATATTCACATGGCTGGTCCGCACCTGGCGGAACTGCTTGGCGCAGGCGGTGTTCAGGGCGGAGGACATATCTCTGGGCTGCTCCGTGACCATCAGCCCCTCCGGCAGATCCCGCAGGGAAAACCGGTAGCCGCAGGCGAAATAGGGGTTGTCCTGATCGAAATAGATGGCGTCGGCCGTCAGGTGCCAGCCCTGCTCCGTCAGCCCGGCAAAGGCGGTCTTCATCCGGTAATCACCGGCAAACTCATCCTCCCGCTGCTGGACCCGCAGGGAAAGATAGTCGTTCAGCGCCGCCGCGATGTCCACGCCCTGATAAAACAGCTCCTCCGGCGCCAGCCGCCGACCGGAGAGCAGATCCCAGACGGCGGTCTCCGTGCGGTAAAAGCGGGGGTAGCCGTCCATGATGTTATCGGTATAGCCCATGGTGACGGCAACGGAAAGATAGCCGTTTTTCACCGTGGCGGCCACGGCGTAGTGCTTGCCGTCCAGCTGCGTGTCTTGGGAGAGATAGCCCAGCCCCTCTTCGTAGCGGAGCCAGGTGCTGTCGGTGCTGCTGTTGACCTGCCGGATCATGCGCTGCATGCTTTCATAGTCCTGGGTGACGATGGGCGCGCTGGCCTCGATAAAATCCCGGACCTGCTGCCGGAGCGCCGGATCCGTCAAAAAGCTGGGGTCGTAATCGCTGCCGGAAAACCGGAAGCAGAAGCCCAGCTGATCCTCGCTCCAGCCGGCAAAGCGCTCCTCCTCCAGGGGGATGATATATTCGTAGGAGGGGATGCTGCCCGGATATTCCATGCCCGTTCCGGCGGCGGAATACTTCGCCAGCGTCTGGCTGGGATAGTCAAAGCCGATCTCCTCCAGCGTGGCATAGCCTGCCTTGGCGATGGCCAGCTGACCGTCGTAGGAGGTGATCCAGCTTGCCAGCCGGCGGACTGCGCCGTCCTCCGGGGCGTCAGCGCGGTAGATGGCATAGTTAAAGCTGGTCAGCGGATATTCCGCCGAGATCATCGTAGCCTTGCTGGGGGCAACACCGTCCAGACGGATAAACTTGATGCTGTCGCCAAGACCGTACATATCTGCGGCATAGGCATAGACGGAATAGCCGATGGAGCCCAGAGAGCCATCGTTTGGAGCGATCACTGACATGAGCCCGCTCATGCTGGCGGGCCGCAGCTCCTCCGGCGCGTCCATCAGGGGCGTGTCGCCCATAAAGTCCAGCATATAGTTCTGGCTGCCGGAATCCGTGTTTCGCTGGAAGGCAACGATGGGCTCGTCTTCGCCGCCCAGCTCCTTCCAGTTGGTGATCCTTCCGGAATAAATATCCCGGATCTGCTGCTGCGTCAGCGTGTCCACGGGATTTTTTGCGTTCACCACGAACACAAAGGCCTCCCGGACGATGGGCGTCTGCTCCAGCGTCACGCCGGCCTCCAGCGCCATGGTCTCCTGCTCTTCCGAGATGGGCGTGGAGAAGATCATGTCTGCCTGCCCCTCCAGCAGTCTGGAAAAGGAGCCCCAGGTTGTGGAATGGACCACATCCTTCTGGGCTTCCTCCATGGAAAGGCCGAAGATGGCGGCGCGGATGCCGGCCTCCAGCGGGATCAGCGAGGTGGAGCCGTCCAGCCGGGGAAAGTTTTCCCGCAGAAAGGCAAGCTCGTCTTCGTTAGATGCAGGCTCCTCCGGAAGCGCAGGCTCCTCCGGCGTAGGATTTGCCGGAGCCTCGACAGAAGGCTTGTCCGGGGCGGGCGGTTTTTCCGGCTTTGTTCCGCAGGAGGAGAGCAAAAGCATGGCCACCAGCAGCAATGCCAGCAGTTTTTTCATAAAAAGACCTTCTTTCTTCCAGCAGGCGTGGTTTGCTAAGCCTATTTTATAAAAGGAGCCGGAGGGCACGCAATGGGCGGGGGCGGTTCTTCAGATTTTTTCAGAAACGGCCAGCCCTCTCCATGGAAGGCTGGCCAAAAAACGGTGCAATTATTCTGCGGCGCCCAGCAGCTCCCGGGCGGCCCGGGTGTTTTCCGCCTCCAGCGCCTGCAGACGGAGGACATAGTTCCGATAATCCTCCGGCTGACGCATGATCCGGTCGATCTGCCGGCAGAGGAACGCGCCGGTGACCTCCGTCAGATCACAGCAGGAGGGGTTGCCCACATATTTCATAAAGCTGGAGACCTTGATATCGTAGGAGACCGCCAGGAAGGGCGTATTGGCGGCGGCGGAAAAGACCAGCGCATGGAGCCGCATGGCGCAGACCAGCTTCATCCGCCGGAGCACCGCCATGGTCAGCTCCACATAATCCGGCGCAGGCAGGAAATGGCTCCTGCAGTGCATCAGCTGGGCCGTTTTCTGGGAGGGAGGAATGTCAGAGGGCTGCTCGATGGGCATAAAGACCGTCTCCAGCCCATAGGTGCTCCAGGCGTAGTCCGCCGCTTCAGCAAAGGCCTGATAATTGTCAAAATCCTTCCACTGGCGGATGGAGAAGCAGATGTAGCGCCCGTCGGGATCCAGCCCGTGCTGCCGCAGATATTGGCAGGCGTCTTCCTCCGGGGCGGGCTGAAGGCTCAGCGCCGGGTCGGCAGAGGGCCGCACGGTGGGCTTTGTGATCCCCATCTCATGGAGCTCGTCCAGGGAGATGCTGTCCCGGACGGTGATCAGCTCGGCGCTGTCGTCCAGGACCAGCCGGGCCAGCCGCCGGTTTGAGGGCCGGGCCACATGGCCGATGCCGCAGCCATACATGAGCACATGGGCGCCTGCGTGGCGGGAGGCCCAGATGGTGAAGAGGTAATAGTAAAGAGAACGGTTGGAGGTGGAATCCTGGATCAGGCTGCCGCCGCCGTTGATAAAGAGCTGCGTCTTCCGGGCGCAGCGGAGAAACCGCGGGATATTGAAGGTATAAATGGCCCGGACGCCATAGAGCAGACGGGTCTCCCGGGGCTTGCGGGTCATGACGGTCAGGGGCATCAGCGGGTCGATGGAGCGCATGGAGGTGATGATGGCCCGGAGGATGGCCTCGTCGCCGGAATTGCCCCGGCCGTAAGCGCCGCAGATCAGGACGCCGCTGCGCTTGGGCAGCGACTGCAGATGGCGGATGTTCTCATAGATCTGGCTTTGCGTGGCGGCCATGCTGTCCAGAGAATAGAGCTGCGATGCCCGTTCATAGAGCTTCTGCGCAAAGGCGCGGCGCTTCTCCCCGTCGCGGGAAAGCTCCAGAATATACCGGGCAAAGGCCTCCCGGTCTCCCGGCTGGAAGATATAGCCGCTCTCGCCCTGTTCGATCAGGCGGCGCATACCGCCCACATCGGAGGTGATGACGGCGCAGCCCTCCCGAACGCCCTCCAGAATGGAATAGGGGAAGGATTCGGAGATGGAGCACAGCACATCAATATCACAGGCGGCAAAAAAGTGCTTCACATCGGTGACCCAGCCCATAAAGCTGACGCTGGTGCCCAGCTTCAGCTGCCGGGCCAGGACCTTGAGCTTTTCCGCGTCTTCTCCGTCGCCGCCGATGAGCAGCTTGAGCCGCGGATCTTCCTTCCGGGCCTGCGCAAAGGCATGGAGCAGGGTGGGGATGTCCTTTACCGGCGTCAGCCGGGCCAGGATCCCCAGGACCACATCGCCGGGCTGATAGTCGATGCCGGCCTGACGAAGCCAGGCCTCCCGGTCGAAGGGCTCCGCCTTGTCCTGAAAATCCAGGCCGTTGTAGATGACCATACACCGCAGCGGGTCAAAGCCCCGGGAAATGAGCATCTGCTTGAACAGCTCGGAGACGGTGACATAGTAGTCGATATGCCGCAGGGCTCTGGCGTTCAGAAAGCCGATGGAGAGCCGCTTGGGCAGAGAGCTGAGATAATCCAGCTGATAGTCGCTGTGGACGGTGGAGACCACCGTGGTATGGCAGAAGAGCTTGACCAGAAGGCCCGCAATGTTGGCCTTGGCGCCGTGGCAATGGACGATCTCCGGCTTTTCCCGCCGGACCTTTCGGATCAGGCGGTAATAATCATAGGGAACGAACCAGGAAAAAAAGGTGGTGGTGCGGATGCCGGCAGCCTGGGCCGACTCCGGAAAATCGCCGGAGCGCAGGCTGATCAGCTGCAGGTCGTGCTCCTTCTGCAGCCGGGAGCAGAGAGCAAGGATATGGGTCTTCGCGCCGCCGCGGTCGCCGCCGCCGGCAACATGGAATATTTTCATAACAGGCCTCCAGAATGCTTCGGGATCGTTTTGCACGATCAAGCCTATTATAACCGGTATCCTACGGCAGGTCAAGAAAAGGGCGGGGGCAAAGGGCCGCTGTGCGGACTTTTTGCGAAAAACAGGTGCCAAGCGGAGGAAACTGTGATAAAATAGCAAAAAAGACTCAGGAGGAGAACGCATGCTGACCCTATGGACCTACGCGCCCGGAACAGATGGAAGACAGGCGCTGCTGGACCGGATCCGATCCCGGGCGGAGCGCGGACTGCGCTCGCTGCTGCTGGTGCCGGAAAGCGGCTCCCACCAGATGGAGCGGGCGCTTCTGGCCTGCTGCGGCAACCGGGCGGGAGAATATGCCCAGGTGACCACCTTCAGCAAGCTGACGGAGGATGTGCTGGAGGCGGTGGGCTTCGGCGCGGTGACCATGGACGCCGGCGGACAGGTCCTCACCATGCACCGGGCGCTGACGGCGGTGCGCTCCTCGCTGCAGTATTACCGGAAGGCGGGCCGGCCCCAGCTCACGGAAAAGCTGGTGGAGGCGGCGAAGGAGCTGCAGGCCTGCTCCGTTTCGGCAGAGATGCTGCTGCAGGCGGAGAAAATGTCACCCAAGCTGCACGATCTCGGGCTGATCTACGCCCAATACATGGCGTTTTGTCAAAACGGGCCGCTGGATCCCTCCGCGCGGATCGATCTGGCTGCGGCCCGGCTGGCGGAGAGCGGCCTTGTGCGGGAGACGGAGCTGTGCATTCTGGGCTTCGAGGGCTTCACGGCTCAGAAATATGCCATGCTGGAAGCGCTTTTGCAGGCGGCGGAGGGGGTGACGGCGGCGCTGCAGCTGGGTGAGGACCGGCTGATCTACGGAGAGCAGCGCAAGACCATCCAGCGGCTGCAGCGCATGGCGGCCCGCTGCGGCGTGGAGA